>Ga0351945_1064_pt1 | contig 16199 bp, 11 predicted proteins | sample BONcelT113001F14_FD_205814 | JGI IMG/M metagenome (GOLD analysis project Ga0351945, IMG submission 205814) | Enriched cells from coal bed in the Powder River Basin, Montana, United States - BONCAT cells T11 rep3 HSBNCT.T11.300.1.F14 ... | reverse complement strand
GTGGATTACGCTTGTGCGGCATGGTGCTGCTGCCAACCTTACCCATGAAAAATGGTTCTTCCAGTTCGCCAATCTCCGTACGCTGCAGTGTGAGCACCTCATGAGCGATTTTCGCAACCGTCCCGGAAATCAGCGCCAGAATGCTTATGAATTCCGCAATGTGGTCTCGGGCTGTATGCCATGCGATATCTGGAACATTCAGGGCCAGCTCTTTCATCATCAATTCCTGCACACGAAGACCGTTATCTTCCATAGAGGCCAATGTTCCTACCGCACCTGACAACTGACCGACAAAAAGACGATCTTTACATTCATTTAACCGGTCAACGTGGCGACCAAGTTCTGACGCCCACACTGCGGCCTTGAATCCCATCGTGATCGGCAATGCATGAATTACATGCGTTCTGCCTGCCATGACAAGAGATTTATGCTTATCAGCCAAATCATAGGCTGCAGCTTGAAGCTGTGAAACTTTACAGGCAATTTCTCCATGCGCTTCTTTAATTTGCAGGATAAGGCCTGTATCGACAATGTCCTGGCTAGTCGCACCCCAATGAACATATTCCCCGGCGTTATTCGCAAGCACTTTTTTAAATTCTTTCAACAGGGGAACAATCGTTATTGAGCTCTTGTAATATTCGCCGATTGCCTCAAGATTTAACAGCTCAGCTTTTGCTTTGGCACAGATTTCCGCGGCTGCATCCTTTGGAATCATGCCTAATTCTCCCTGAGCCCTTGCCAGGGCTGCTTCAGTGTCCAGCCATTTTTGCACCAAATTTGCATCACTGAATATACGCCGCATGGACTCAGTACTGAACAAACAACCAAAAACACTACTGTCAATCACTGTTGATGCCATTTTTTTCGCCTCCTTCTATTCTTTGTAAGCCAAATGTAAGCCAAACGATATTTTAATCTGCGATCATTTGGCGTTCGGTCTGCAGTTATTGTATTATTCAAAAAAATATCGGAGTCGATCAATTAAAAAGGGAACCGTGCTGACACATTCAGCCTGCACGGTTCCTTCGATTAACAAAGCAGTGCTCTGCGCCAGCCTATTTCCCCGGGAAGAACGGCCAGACCAAAGGAATTACAATGACGCAGACGAGCATTGACACAACGATCAGGCCAAATCCGGCTTTCACGTAATCCATGAACCGGTAACCCCCGGGTCCCAGCACCAAGGTGTTCGGGGGAGTGCCGACCGGTGTCGCGAACGCGCACGACGCGGCGATGCAGATCGCCATCAGCACTGCATGCGGGCTGGCTCCCAGGCCTTTGGCAATTCCCAGGCCGATCGGCGCCAGTAGCGCAGTCGCCGCCGTATTGGACATAAATTGAGTCAAACCAACAGCCAGAAGGAACAGCACAATCATCACCGTCATTGGTCCCGGCGTGCCGCCCATCATCCCAACAACCGCATTGGTGATCATCTTGCCTGCGCCGCTCCTGTCCAGCGCGGTTGCCACCGGCATCATTCCAGCCAGCAAAAAGATGGTAACCCAGTCGATTCCCCGATAAGCGTCTTTCTCGCTGATGCATTTGGTCAGCACCAGGAACACCGCGCCGAGGGCAGCCGCGACTTCCAGCGGCAATTGCTTGATATTGAGGGCCATCACCGCGATGACCACCAAAAGAGTGATTCCTGTGAGCATTTGTTTGGATGTATCGTGGGTCTTGGCAGTGGCTTCTTCCGCCGCAGCCGCATCCACATCGGCTCCCGCCAGTCCGACATCGTCTTTCGGCAGGAATCGTTTGCCAAACAGAAGCATATAAGCGATGCCGACGACCGTCAAGGGGATGCCGATCCAGGCAAATTCGAAGAAGCCGAAAGGCTGTAATCCAGCAGCTTTAAGAGCATTGGCCGTTATGACGTTCGGAGGCGTGCCGACGAGGGTGATCGTGCCGCCGAGACCGGCGCCGAAGGCCAACGGCATCAGCTGACGCCTGATTGGTATTTTCGCTTCTTTGCAGATCCCAATAGTGACCGGCATCAGACAAGCGGTGGTGCCGGTATTGGAAAGCACGGAAGATAAGGTAGCCGCAATACCCATGTTGCTGGCCATCAGCGAATTCTCGCTTGATCCCATAACACTGACTACTTTTTTGCCGATTATCTGGGCCAACCCGGTGTGGAACATGGCTGCGCCAATGACGAACATGCCACCGAAGAGAGTAACGTTGGAATTCGACAAACCGGAGAAGACCTGACCGACTGGAATGATACCCAGCATGCCAACAGCAATGGCTCCGAGGATGGCAGTCATGGCTAGGGGAATCATTTCGGTTACGAAAAAGAACGCTATAAAGGCCAAAACGACAAGTGTCAGTTCTGCAGGACCCATTTTTACGAACCTCCTTTTTAATTCAGCCGATATTAGTGCCGCCAGATATGCAATATCAATATCAATAACTGGGTAAAAATCACCTCCCGAAATCTCATTATGAACTTCCCCGCTTAAGGCGACCTTATCCACAACGCCAATGAAAAATACATCAGCTGATGTCGAACGCGCATACGCAAAGTTTTTGATTATATTCTATGAAGAAACTGAAAATTCCTGCTGTTTATTTTTAAAAAACACGAACGAAAAGAAAGATTTTTTTTGCATCATGCAAATTGTTACAGGGGAATATTCCCATGGCGTTTGGCTGGACGGGATTCCCGTTTGGTGGACAGCATCCGCAGCGCATTGATGATTTCCGGACGCGAGTCTTTCGGCTCAATGACCCGGTCGACGAAGCCCCGTGCTGCCGCCTGATACGGATTGGCAAAGTTCACGACGTACTCATCGGTCTTCTTCGCAATATCCGGGTCCCCCCTGAAGATGATGTTAGCGGCTCCCGCCGGTCCCATGACCGCAATCTCGGCCTGCGGCCAGGCAAAGACCTGGTCCGCGCCAAGATCCTGCGAACACATTGCAATGTACGACCCGCCGTAAGCTTTACGGGTTACCAGTGTGACTTTCGGCACGGTGGCTTCCGAGTACGCATACAGCATTTTGGCCCCGTGACGAATGATGCCACCGAATTCCTGGTTTGTTCCCGGCAGGAAGCCCGGCACGTCGACCAGGTTGAGCAAAGGAATATTGAACGCATCGCAGAAACGGATAAACCGGGCCGATTTGTCCGAAGCGTTGACGTCCAGGCAACCGGCCATGACTCTCGGCTGGTTGGCGATGATCCCCACCGTCTGTCCGTCCATCCGGGCGAAGCAGGTGATGATGTTCTGGGCATAGTACTGGTGCACCTCATAGAAGTCGCCGTTGTCCACGATCTTCTCGATGACGCTCTTCATCTCGTAAGGCATGTTGGAATTGTCCGGACAGATCGTGTTCAGCGATTCGTCGGTACGTTCCGGGTCATCGCCGGTCTCGACGATCGGCGATGGTTCCATGTTGTTGCTCGGCAGGAAACTGATCAATCGGCGAATCTGCTCCAGACAGTCCGCGTCGTTTTCGGCGGCGAAGTGGGCCACTCCCGACACGCTGTTGTGGGTCATCGCGCCACCGAGGGCTTCTGCGGTGACTTCTTCATTCGTGACCGCTTTGATGACCTGCGGCCCGGTGATGAACATCTGGCTGGTGTTTTTCACCATATAGATGAAGTCCATAATTGCCGGAGAATACACTGCGCCGCCGGCGCATGGGCCCATAATGGCCGCGATTTGCGGAACCACGCCCGAGGTCAGGGTGTTCTTGAAGAAGATTTTGCCATAACCGGCCAAGGCGTCGACGGCTTCCTGAATCCGGGCTCCACCCGAATCGTTGATGCCGATAATCGGGGCTCCCATTTTCACGGCCAGATCCGCAACCTTGCAGATTTTCGCCGCATGCATTTCGCCCAGCGAGCCGCCTTCGACCGTGAAGTCCTGCGCGAACACGTACACCAGACGTCCGTCAATGGTGCCATAACCGGTGACTACACCTTCGCCCGGCAATTCTTTTTTCTCCATGCCGAAGTTGTTGCAGCGGTGGGTTACGAATTGGTCCAGTTCCACGAAGGTTCCCTGATCCAGCAACAGATCCACGCGCTCGCGCGCAGTCATTTTGCCGCTGGCATGCTGTTTCTCGACGCGTTTTTCGCCGCCGCCGACCAGCACCTTGCTCTGTTTTGTCCTCAGTAGGTCAATCTTTTCCTGAATCGAAGCCATTGTACACCTCCATCTTGTTTGTAACCTGTCGCATGCTAACTCATGGGCAGGATTATGACGCATTCAAACGAATGAATTCGCTTATTTTATCGGTCGATGTGCCCGGTGTAAAAATTTCTGCAAGCCCCGCTGCCTTCAAACCAGGAATATCGACATCCGGTATAACTCCGCCACCAATGACCAACACATCACCCAAACCTCGTTTTTTCAGTTCATCAACGATCCGGGGGAAGAGGGTGTTATGGGCGCCGGACAGAAGACTGAGGGCTACGACATCGACGTCTTCCTGCAGTGCGGCTTCGGCAATTTGTTCCGGGGTCAGCCGGATTCCTGTATAAATGACTTCAAATCCTCCATCACGAAGAGCCCGGGCGACGACTTTGGCGCCGCGGTCATGCCCGTCAAGGCCGGGCTTGGCAACCAATATCCGAATCCGTTTGTCCATGATCCTTTCTCCTCCATCACTCAAAGCCTTACATCAGGCTGATATTCACCAAACACGTTCCGCAGTACTCCGCAGATCTCCCCAAGGGTGGCATAGTTTTTGGCTGCATCGATCAAATAGGGCATCAAGTTATCTGTTCCCTGGGCTGCCTGCTTTAAGGCCGAAAGAGATTGCTCTACCGCCTGCTTATCCCGTTTCAGTTTTAATTCTGTCAGTCGTTTGCACTGTTTTTCTCCGGCGACCGGGTCTAACGTAAGAAATTCAGCGGTTTGAGATTCTTCCTGGGTAAACATATTGACACCTACCACAGTCCGTTCTCCGTTTTCGATTTCTTTCTGGAGCAAATAAGCGCTGCGGCCCATTTCCTGCTGCATATAACCTTGCTCAATCGCCGCCATGGCCCCGCCGATGGAATCAATTTTCGCAATATACTCCATCGCTTCTTTTTCAATCCGGTCGGTCATGGCTTCCACATAATAAGAGCCACCGAGCGGATCTGCAGTTTTGGTTGCGCCACTTTCATAGGCCAGCAATTGCTGGGTCCGCAAGGCCAGGCGCGCTGAGGCTTCGGTGGGCAAACCAACTGCTTCGTCTTTCGCGCAGGTGGCCAGCGACTGGGTTCCTCCAAGGATTGCTGCCAATGCCTGCCAGGTAATTCGGACTATGTTGTTGTCGGTCTGCTGGGCAGTCAGCAAACTGCCGCCGGTATGGACATGGAAGCGCAGCATCTGGGACTTGGGTGAATCAGCGCCAAAGCGGTTTTTCATGATCTTGGCCCACAATCGCCGCGCTGCCCGGAACTTGGCCACTTCTTCAAAAAGATCCGTATCGGCGGAAAAAATCCAGGAAATGCTCGGGGCAAAGTCGTCTACGCTCAAACCGGTTTTCAGTGCGGCATCGATGTAAGCGATAGCATTTGAAAAAGCGAACGCCACTTCCTGGGAAGCAGTTGCACCGGCTTCTCTGATATGATAAGCGCCCACGCTGATGAAATTCCATTTGGGAATGTTTTGCGAACAATAGGAGACGGTATCGGTAAACAGACGCATGGACGGGTTAGGCGGGAAAATATATGTGCCGCGGGCGATATATTCTTTCAGAACATCATTTTGAATGGTGCCGGTCAATACCGAAGGCGATATTCCGCGTTTCTCGGCAACGGCCACATACATGGCCAGCAATACGGCTGCCGGTCCGTTGATGGTCATTGAAGCGCTGACTTTTTCAACCGGAATTCCATCAAAGATGGCTTCCATGTCCGCCAGAGAATCCACCGCCACACCGACCTTGCCCACTTCACCCAATGAATTCGGGTCGTCCGAGTCATAGCCGATCTGAGTTGGCAGGTCAAAGGCTACTGATAAACCGGTGATTCCCTGTTCAAGCAGATACTTATATCTTTCATTGGTTTCTTCAGCGGATGCAAATCCCGAGTAAATGCGCATCGTCCAGAATCTGCCGCGATACATGGTCGGTTGGATACCGCGAGTAAATGGGTATTCACCAGGAAAGCCGGCTTCGCCAAGATAGTCATATTCTGCTATGTCCTGCGGGGTGTAAACCCGCTTGACAGAAAATTTTTGTTGTTCTGGCGATTTAACCAGATTTTTTTCAACAAGGTTGTTCCAACGGGTTTGATTGGTTATGATCTGATTTATGGCTTCCTTTTGATACATTGTGAGTTCCTCCTTAAGATTGCTTCATGGTTCCAGTCTGAAGATATCGGGATTGGAAACTTAATGCCGTGTCGATGTCATGGGGGGTATGTCCACCGCCTTTTTTTTCTGCGAAATTATAGTAGTCCCGTAAAAGTGACCGATAGTCCGGATGGGCACAATTATCGATGATTACTTTTGCCCGTTCCCGTGGACAAAGTCCTCGAACATCAGCGACTCCATTTTCGGTAATATATACCATAATGTCATGTTCGGTGTGATCCACATGCGAACACATAGGGACCACCCTTGAGATATTTCCCTCTTTTGCAGTTGACTCCGTGGTAAATATGGTCAGGAACCCATTACGCATATAGTCACCTGAACCGCCGATACCATTCATCATATGAGTGCCATTGATGTGAGTGGAATTTGCCTGACCATAAATGTCGAATTCCAAAGGGGTGTTGATTGCAATGACGCCCAATCGGCGGATGAGTTCCGGATTATTGCTGATATCAAGTGGACGCAATACCATCCGCTGCCGATACAGATCAGGATTGGCATTAAATTTTTTCAAGACGCTGGGGGAAGGTGTAAACGCACTACCTGAAGCATAACCGACCTTTCCCGTTTCGATCAGTGAAAAAACAGCGTCTTGTAATATTTCGGAATACATTTGAAGATTATCCCATTTTGATTTTGCCAACCCAGCCAAAACTGCGTTAGCAATGCTGCCAACTCCAGATTGCAGAGGTAGCATCGGAGAGGGGATTCGACCTTTTCGTTGTTCATATTCAAGAAACTCAATCAGGTTACTGGCAATCATATCGCTGATTTCATCTGGTGGTTCCAAGTTTCGAACCTTGTCGGGAATGCTTGATTCAACGATGGCGCTGATTCGGTCAATACCACAAACAACGTAAGGTCCGCCCGCCCTGTCGCGCACGGAATAGATCGGTATTTCGCGGCGATGAGGAGGTTTCGGCAATATGAATATGTCATGCATTCCTTCCAGTTCGAGCGGTTGGACTGTATTGACTTCCACAATGATTTTTTTGGCATGTTTGACCAGCATCGGCGTATTGCCGACGCCTGGGCCCAACACCAAATTCCCTTCGGGCGTAATCGCAACCACTTCTACGATGGCAACATCCACTTCTCCCAAAAAGCCATAATCAATCTGTTGGGCAAAATGGCTGAGATGCAGGTCGGTATAACAAACATTTCCTTGATTGATGCCTGTTCGCAAGCTCTTGTTGGATGCCGCATAATAAGGAACCCTGCGTGACATGGCTCCGGCAGATGCCAATTCTTCTTCGATTTCCGGTCCCACCGATGCGCCGGACCAAATGTTGACCCGGCATTTTTTGCCGGCCTTTACCGCCCGGGCCAACGCAATTGTCACCATTTTTGGATAGCCTGAAGGGGTAAATCCACTTACTCCGACATTCATTCCATCCTGAATCAATTCGGTTGCCTGATCGGCGGTCATTACTTTGCTGTACAGACTCGGGTGTCTTAAACGCTCATCATTCAACATGGCCTAACCTTCCTCCTCCAATATAGCTGTTATGCTTTCTGTCCCGGGCATTCAACAAGATGTTCCAATATTTTTGGCTTCAATTTCCCATTTCAATATATATAGCATATTCCGTGCCAATATGATTCTGCAAGTAGATTTCAATTGATAAGCTGACATAACCTTAATAAATATGGGGTTAGGCCGTAATCAAAAGAAAAAAACAAAAAGCACGATTGTTCAATTATGGACACGGTGCTTTTCCATTCAACCCAGATAGTTATTCTGTCGATAAGTATTTTCAATGGTGTTCATTGTTGAACAAATGTTCATTATTGAAACAAATATTTCTATCGTTCAGGAAGAAGAAGATGTTTTTTTAGCAATCGCCAGAAAGTGGTTCGATTAAGACCAAGACGTTTTGCTGCTTCTTTCTGGTTGTTTCGGCAAATTTGCATTGTTCGAAAAATAAGCTCATGTTCTGTTTTCATCATATATTCTTCATAGAGTGACAATACAATATTTGCTTTAAGCGTCTTATCCACAATACCCGCAGGCAGGTGATCGACGGTTACAGATAATGCGTTGCCCGGCAACGCATTAAATACATACTCGAAGCAATTCTGCAACTCCCTGACATTACCGGGCCAATCATAGGCAATAAGGGCGGAAAGGGCCTCAGATGAAATGTCATAAATTGGTTTGCCGAAAATATCGGAGTATTTCTTGAGAAAAAAACTGACTAATCCCAGAATGTCTTCTTTCCGTTCACGTAAAGGAGGAATCTTAATTTCAAGCACTTTCAGACGGAAAAATAGATCTGCTCTGAAGGTTCCCTGATCAACCATCTTTGACAAAGGTTTGTTGCTTGACGCAATAATGCGGACATCTACCATCCGCGGCTGAGATTCGCCGACCCTTGTGACTTCCCGTTCTTGTAACACACGAAGAATCTTGACCTGGATTTGCAGGGGCATCTCACTGATTTCATCAAAGAATACCGTCCCGCCGTTTGCCTGTTCAAAAGCTCCGAGGTGCCCCGATCCCTTTGATCCTGTAAAAGATCCGCCTGCATAACCGAACAAAGTGCTTTCAACCAATTCTGCCGGAATGGCGCCGCAATTTACGGCAATAAAGGGTTTCTTAGCCCGCCGGCTCAGATTATGTATTGCTTGGGCAAATAATTCTTTCCCCGTTCCGGTTTCCCCCAAAATCAAAATTGTGGAGTTTGATTTTGCCGCATCGATTGCATATTGCTTTGTTTTGCCGATGGCACCCCCTTCGCCAATGATGTCTTCCAGTTGATACCGTGCATAACTATATTGACGGGCGTTGTTTAGCAAACGCTGGTGTTGTTGCGAGGAGAACCGGTTGTTGAAAGCAAGGCCAAGCACGGGTGTCAGCGGAATTCGCACCGCCATCGCTCCCGGAGCCAACGATGAGGGACCCAGGCTTGGACGCCACGCCTGCATCACAGTTCGGCACATTTCATTCAACCGTCCCTCGGCTTCTTCATTTGGCGTACCGTCAGGATGGGTTGCTTTCAAGCGAACACCCTGTTCATCGAACAGAACAGCGTCACCGCCAGAAACTTGTGCAATGTACGGCAACGATTCCTCGAATATTCGTTGGAATTTCTCTCTATCTTTAATCGCGCGATCATTGCTGAAAACTAAGAATTGATCATCAATTCTGACTAAAGCATATGCAATTCCATCTTCCTGAACAACCTCGAGTTTATTCATCAGCAGAGAATTTCGCCTATTATGTATCAACAGTCTCAAAAATTGCTGCTTATGGATATCGAGGGATTGATCATCATTCGTTGAAAATAATATTGACCCTTCCAGATCACAGCAATAAATTGTTGCGGGGAAAAAACCGGTTAATTGTTCGAGCTTTTCCCTACTGACAGAATGCAGCACCGAACTCAGCTCCTGTTTGATAGTCATTTGCTGATCAATATTTGATTTTGAAGTCCTGCTATCTATAGATTCTCAATTATTGAAAGTGTATCATTGTATTTTTCAAATCACAAGGGCCAATGTTTCGACTAAACTGGTTCGGGTCATTATCTTTTAGAAACAGGTAATATAAAAGACAAAAGAACGAAGTATAAGCAATCAGGCCATAAATAAGAAACAATCACTTCTTGGTATATTCTTTATGGCCTGATTGCGAGCAGAGTACTTTTTTGTTATCCAGTTGCATTGGTCTGATCGACTTGTATAGAAGCCCTGACTTACAAGGAAACTTTTTGCATTATCTGCTTAAGTTCCTCTTTTTCCTGCGCGCCGAGAGGGCGTAAAGGCGGGATCGGATCACCAACGGCAAACCCTTGTATTTCCAGTGCGGCTTTAATACAGGGAGCCAGTGAATATTTTTGAAATGACATATTGATGTCCCACAATTTTTTCTGGTATTCCATCCCTTCATCCCATTTCTTTTCACGCGCCAAGTTATAAAGTTTTACACTTTGTGCCGGAATAATGCAGGCGGGTCCGGCCATCCAGCCGACAGCTCCGAGCATCATTACAAAGAGTGGAATATGGGCGGATGCACTGAAAATCTTTATCTTATGATTTAGTTTGGTGGCGATAGGCAATAATTTGCCGGTATTGCCTGATGCATCCTTGATGTACTCGATATTCGGAATGTCCGCCAACTTCGAAACAACGTCAAAACTCAACTCTGTTGCCTGAAAGCTCGGATTCGTATAGAGAGCGACCGGACATTGGACAGAATGGGCGATGGCAGCAAAATAATCGAAAATCTGGGGTTCTTTCAATGGGAAGTATGTTTCCAGAACCGCCAGAATTCCATCGACTCCCAGTTCCTCGAATTCCCTGGCCTGACGGGAAGCTTCCGCACTCGCAGCATGACTGACCCCGGCAATTACCGGAACTCTGCCACGAGCAGCATCGACTACGATTTCAACGATTCTCTTTCGCTGAGGCCAGGTCAAATAGGCGAATTCGCCGGTGCTTCCCAAAGGGGTCAAGCCGTGCACTCCCTTATCGATCAAGTGGTCCACCAAGTCCCGCAGCACCGCTTCCCTTACTGTACCATCAGTGTTCATTGGAGAAACCAGATAGGGGAAAACTCCACAAAAATCGCTCACGACAGTCGCCTCCTGTCAAATTTTCTTAATTCCGGCAGTTCAGAAGAATATTCCTCTGAACTGCCGGCTGGATTGCGGACAGAACCACCGAATGCTACCACACGCCGTTTTTGTTTACCGTTGCAAGAAGTTGCCCACAATCCGCCACAGATTCAATGTTTTCACAAAGATCGATGACTTCAGTGACCCCCTGCTGATTCAGGATGCCGTCAACCAGAAGGTTAAATTTCCCCTTCACTTCCGGCCATTCCAGAGAATTTTCCGGATCGCCCTTTGGATACTGGACATACTCGCTTATCTTGCGGCCATCGACCAATTCAACAGTAACTCTGGCCGGCCATGCTGCAGGAGTCAAACTGTCAATTTCAGGGTCCATTCCAACCGTGACCGTCTCCATAAGTCTTCTTACTTCAGGGTCAAACAATACTTTGTCATCAAAATCGGACAACCCGATATTTCCGGTTTTCAACGCACGGGCAACTACATATTTCAGGCTGAATTGCGCCTGCCGCGAGTCCTGGGGATTCTCTGTTCCGGCGATGAGTATGGCTGCCTTATACGTCGTGACATGAATACTTTTCACGTCATTTAAGGATGCCGGCAACTGACTCCGGATTGCAAGTGCACAGTCGATAGTGGAGTGAGCATGCCGACAACAGGGATATGGCTTGAATGACACGGTTCCCGCACGATACCTCTGGCCAAAATCGGCAAATAGTTCTGGGTTAATTTCTTGTCTTGCATATCCAGCAAAAAAACCCTGTTTGCCTTCAAGAATGCGGCTCGCCCCGGTAAACCCCGTACTTGCCAGATATGCCGTCATAACTCCGGTCGCCGACGCTTTGCCTGCATGCAGATATTTGCTCATGGCGCCATCCTGCAGGAATTCCCAAAGGCCCGCCGATAAGGTCCCGGCATTACCGAACGCCCATGTCAGCTCTTGTTTGGTCAATTTCAGCATCCGGCCTGCAGCAACTGCCGAGCCGAAAACGCCACTGGTAGCTGTGGTGTGCCATATCTGATAATGCGCAGGGGTAACCGCCGCTCCGATACGAAGCATAACTTCATAACCGGCAATTACCGACGCAAGAAAATCGGCTCCGGAAAGGCGTGACCACTCGCCAATGCTAAGTGCAGCCGGAATAACAACAGTTCCCGGATGGGTTATCGATTCTTTGTCAACATCGTCCATTTCCAGAATATGACCATAATATCCGTTGCAGAAGGCGGAATTGTATGCCGAGTTTAGAGCGGGACTGCCGATGATCCGTGCGTGAGGACTGCCACCCATGGCGGTGACATATTTTTTGCTGCATTCTGCCTGAGGCATAACCGAACCGCGAATCGCACAGCCCAACCAATCGAGCAGGCATTTTTTGATGTGGTCCCTGGTATCTGCAGGAGCATCTTTCAGTTTGAAATCATAAGCAAAATCAATACAAGCTTTGGAAATTTCATTGCCGGACATATGAACATACCTGCCTTTCAAATAAAATACTGAAGCCCCAATTTACCAGAGCCCGATCAATTTCCAGTATGGAAGCCCGATTCCCATATAAATCACGCAGTTGACGAGTACCATGACCGTGCCGACCTTCCACCAGGTTCCCTGATCGACATAATCAGCCCCGAAGAGAACCGGACCCACGGCATTGCCATAGTGAGTCAGCTGACTGCCGAACGCAGAGGAAACGCCCAATAGCATGACCATTGGCAATAAAGGAGCCTTGGCCAACAGACCGATGGTGAAAAACACAGGAATCAGGGAAGAAACATATGCGGCCTGCGAGGCAAAGAAATATCGGACGACCACGCTCAACGCCAGCAAACCTCCCAGCACTGAAAAATCACTGTACCCGGTGAAATTGATATTCTGGCCCAGTATTTTGGCGAACCAGGTGAAGAATCCGGCTTTGCCCAAGGCCCCCGCAAAGCTGATAATGCCGCCGTACCAGATTAATGTGCTCCAGGCCCCCTTGCACCGCAGCAAACTTTCCCAGGAAACCACGCCCGTAACAAGGCAACCCGCAACGAATCCGACCGCCACCGCCGTAGAGTTAATCTTGGTCCATTGTCCCGTAGCCCAGCCGAGAACGGCCAGAATGAACAGCAGGGCCAATATTTTTTCTTTCCCGGACATGGGGCCGATTTCAGCCATTCCCTTGCTGGCAATTTCTTTATTGTTGATAACTTTGATTTCCGGCGGAAACATTTTGTAGACCAGATAAGGAGTCACAGCCAGCACGATCAGCCCGGGGACTAACGCGGCCTGAGCCCATTGCATCCAGGAAACTTCGACTTTCAGGATGTTTTTGGCAAATGTAAGGATAAGCGGGTGTGTCGCCAGCGCCGTAATGAAAAGAGCGCCGGTGGCCATGCTGACCTGGTATAACAACAAGGCCAGATAGGCTCCGATACGCCGGGAAGTGGGCCCCGGCTGCGAGCCCAACGTGAGGGCAACACTTTGGAAAATCGGAAAGACAAGTCCCCCCGTTCTCGCGGTCGTCGAAGGAGTGGCCGGACAAAGGACAAAATCGGTCAAGGCTGCCACATAGCCCAGCCCTAAAGTGGTTCTGCCCATTTTTCCGATCAGAATAAAGGCAATCCGTTTTCCCAGGCCGGTATCGTTGAAAGCCTGTCCAACCATAAAGGCTGTAAATACCAGCCACGTTGTAGTGGATGCGTAGCCAGCCAACGCCTCGCCGACATTATTCAGCCAAAGGCTGGAGATGGCGATTGCGGTCAACAGGATTGCGGGTTCAGGAAGCGGGCGCAACATGAGACCCAGGATTGCTCCGATATATAAAGCAAACAGTTTCCAGGCCATAACGGGCAAGCCCGTTGGTACAGGCACCAATAAAATCGCCACTGGAACTAGGACAGTAACAGCTGCTTTCACCAATTTACTGTTCACACATTGCCTCCCTGCATTTTTAATCATTGAGTCAACTTTGCTTGTTTTTATGCCACCAGCTTCATTTTTTACATTCGGGGATAATAATTAGCCATAAATTTCCTTGATTGTGTTCGTGGCGGTTTCCTTGAGGTCATCATATCTGCTGTTTCCTTTGGCATCCATGGTCACGACCAAAGGCCCGAACTTTTCCACCTCAAGTTGCCACATGGCTTCCGGCATCCCATTTTCCAGCCAGAACACATTTGACACCTTTGTCACTCCTGCAGCAAGCTGCACGGCACAGCCGGGCGCCGCCTGCAAGTAGGCCTGCTTATATTTTTTAAACGCTGCCTTGCTTTCATCCCCCATGCCGCCCTTGCCAATAATCAGTTTCACGCCAAGTTCGCCCGCCATCTTCGAGTGCGGTTCCATGCGGATGCTGGTGGTCGGACCGATAACAATCATTTCCCAACCGCCATCAATTTTACGCACTACAGGTCCGGCGTGGAATAGGGCTCTGCCCGACAATTCGGCCGGTAATGGCGCACCCTTCTCCAGCAGTTTTTTGATTTCCAGATGGGCCATATCCCGCGCCGTGTATATCGTACCCGTCAGGTACACCGTGTCGCCGATCTCCATCAGTTCGACCTGTGAATTACTTACCGGCAAAGTCAAATTGTGCACGTTCATTTCATTTTACCTCCTGAAAAAGATATTCCCTGCGTCCGTCGGGGTAGAACCTGACTCCAAAGCGACGGGCCACCCAACAATGGAAATTGATGGTGACTGGACAAATGGCGGTATGTGTCGAAGCCATGCCGATCTTCAACGCCAGGCAGGTGGCATCGCCACCGATACCGGCTGGGCCGAGGCCAAGCTTGTTGATGTTTGCCAGAAGTTCTTCTTCCAGGGCGGCAAGCATCGGATCCGGATTCTTGTCGCGCCAGTCCCGGGTGCTGATTGCTTCCCGGCTCAGCTTGGCGGAGACGTCCATCTGACCGCCGATGCCAATTCCGATGGCCGAGGGGGGACAGGGGATGCCGCCGGCTTTGACGACGGTTTCCAATATGAGTTTTTTCAAGCCGACAAAATTTTCGCCCAGAGTCGCGGGAGTTAAAATTACTGACAAATTCCCCAGTTCAGCTCCACATCCTTTTGCGCTCACGATTACTTCCAGATACTCTTGTCCCGGCCGATACTGATATTCGATGTTCGGTACGCCGGCCCCGGAACTGTCGCCTGAATTCTGGCGAGTCAGCGGATGAACGATGCTTGGGCGAATGTAACCGGCTTTCGTACACTCGACAACAGCCTGAGGAATCCATTTCGCCACTCCGGAAAGGTCGGCATTGTCGCCAAATCGGATATACGCCGTCGGAAACCCTGGTGATTGACAAACTGGTTTGTCCAACTCGCCTGCCTGAGAAACATTGTCGAGCATTGACTGGAGCATGGCCTTTGCCGCCGGATTACTTTCTTTTTGCACCGACTGCTCCATTAAAGCCAGCGCATCGGTTGAAATGGTTGTACACATATTGTGTACCAGTCCCAGTACTTCTTCGTAAGTAATCTTGAAATTTTCCATTCTTATTTGCCTCCTCAAGTTATCCTTTGTTTAGTCTAGCTTATTGGAATTCCGGTATACCAGTATTGCGTAACCAGTTGACTTTGTTTTATTGGGGCTGCCCGCCTTGTATCCCCCTCCTCTCAATTGCATGAATGACATGTTTTGCCGCTTCCAGGTGGTCACGCAGAGCCTTGGCGGCACCTTCGCCATCACGCTGTTTTATTTTTTCCAGAATGAACCGATGGTCTCTGAGAACATTCGCATATCGGGTCGGTTGTTGCAGTGACCGGCTGCGTGAGAAACGCAACAAATCCACCAGCATTTCGTTGATTCTTATCAGCATGGAATTTTGGGAAGCTGCAATCACCGCCGTATGGAACCGAACCGAAGCTTCCCCCACATCGCCGCCGAGCACCATGACTTTTTCCATCTCCATGATTTGGCTTTCTATAAGCAGAAGATCGTTTTCTGTCCGCCTTTCGGCCGCTAGCATAGCGGCTTCGCATTCCAGTCCCTGCCTGGCTTCGTACAGATCATTCAACAGATGGGTTGGATCCGCCATTAAAAAGTCGATATTGCTGAGAACATGGTCAATTCCTATTTTCCTGACATAGACTCCTTTGCCGCGAACATGTTTAACTGCGCCCAAAAACTCCAGAACTTTTAATGCTTCGCGGACAGGAACACGGCTTACGTCAAACATCTGCGCCAGTTCGCGTTCTGACGGAATCAGGTCTCCATCCTTTAAATCACCTTGCAATATCCATTGACGAATCCGTTCAACAATTTGTACATATAATGCATCGAAATCTTTTCCTTCAGAGCGGTTCAGCGGTGTGA
>Ga0351945_1062_pt1 | contig 16426 bp, 15 predicted proteins | sample BONcelT113001F14_FD_205814 | JGI IMG/M metagenome (GOLD analysis project Ga0351945, IMG submission 205814) | Enriched cells from coal bed in the Powder River Basin, Montana, United States - BONCAT cells T11 rep3 HSBNCT.T11.300.1.F14 ... | reverse complement strand
AACAAGTCGCAACTGGTGGTCATGGCGCTTTATTGCCGAAAAAACGGGATCAACCTTCCCAAACCCCGGCTCTGCGTGTCCGCCGCCGAAACCATGGACGCGGGTTCCCGCTCTTTGATCACAGGACTCTTCGGTGAAGACGTCCTTGTGGAAGCATACGGGACGGTGGAAACCAATATCCTGGCATGGCAGGAAAAGGGAGAAGAAGATGTTTTTCGGGTTTCACATGCCACCAATCTGTTGGAGGTGCTAAGCGGCGACACGGGGCGTAGATCCGGCGCACAAAAAAATGCAAATACGGGCCGGGCCGTGGTTACCGATTTTTTCATCCGATCCTTTCCTCTGATCCGTTATGACCTGGGAGATGTTTTAGAAACGGAAACGCGCAACGGGGTCTCGGTGGTCAGGAAAATCCATGGTCGGATGGACGACTGGGTCATCTTTTCCGACGGGGACCGCCGGTCCTTTCATTTTTTCTATGAAATCATGGAGAGAAGACCGGAGATATTGCAGTTTCGCGTGATCCAGGAAGCTTATGACCTGATTCGCGTTAATATTGTCAAAGCCCCTGATGCTAACGCCGCGCATCTGGAAAAAAACCTGCTTTCCGACCTGCGCCGTGAGGTGCGCGATGAAGGGGTGACGTATGTCATTGAATGGGTGGATGATATCCCGCCTGATCCAAACGGCAAGCTTCGCATGCTGATCAGCCGGGTGGGGCAAGCGCCCATGCCGCCGGCGGAAGCGGCATCGCAATGAAAAATAACCGCATTACCATCACCTGTCTGGGTGATATCGCGCCTGTCGGCCCTGCCGGAAATATCATTTTATCAGACGCCGGCTTATATAAAGCGTATTTTGAACACCTTTTTGTTAACAGCGATGTGGTATTCGGCAACCTTGAGGCCCCCCTTACAGCCGCCGCCACGCCGGGTGAAGACAAGAAATACCTGCTCAAAGCCGATCATCGCGTGTTAGACGCCTTCCCCGGCAAGGTCGTGTTCTCCATTGCGAACAACCACATCCTGGATTATGGCGATAGGGGCCTGATTGATACGATCGGGCATTTATCGGAAAAAGGATTGGGTTTTACCGGTGCGGGGGAAAACCTGGAAAGTGCCGGCAAACCGGTCATTATTGACTGTAAGGGCAAAAGAATCGGTTTTCTGGCGGCTGCTGACAGCCGTTATCCGGCCGCGACGGCGAGCACGCCCGGCCTGTTTCCGGCCGATCCCCTATTATTATGCCCCGGAATCAGGCGGCTCCGGCGGGAAGTCGATATCGTGTATGTCTCTATCCATATGGGAATGGAATTTATCCCCGTGCCGGCCCCCGGCATGATTGACCTGGCAAAACAATGTCGTCAGGCCGGCGCGCACACGGTTTTTTTTCATCACGCTCATTGCGTCAGTGGTCATACGGTTCACCCCGACGGCGTAACGCTGTGGGGCGCCGGTAATTTTTTATTTCCGGAAACAATGCCCTATTATTTTAAACCATGGTTTGAAACAGCCGCCTGGTACATCAGCCATCAAATTACCGAGAAAGACATCCGTCCCGAAATCAAGATGGTGGTTGAGCCGCTCATCCTCACGCGCAACGGATTGCCCCGAAAACCGGACACCTCAATAGCAGGTGCGATCCAAAAGCGCATCGATTTCCTGGGGAAACAAATAAACAGGGGGAGCAACCTGTGGCGGCTGCGGTTGGCATATATGTGCAGGCCGGCCTATTTGAAGCTGTTTTTGTATAATTATGCCGACATCGCCCGTCGAAGGGGTTTAAAGCATATGGCCGAACAGATTCTATCCGCCGTTTCCGCCCTGTTTTTGACCCGGACGTGAGATTTTTCAGGGGAAGGATGTTAGACCACATCAAGGGGATTAATTTTAAAGTTTTTAAGCCACAACCTCATATAAATATAAAAACATAGATAGCCTGGCATGTGTGTACACCTGAAAAGAGCATACGGCATGGTTCGGACCAGTATATAAAACAGCTTTTGAGGGCCGGTGATAAACGGGTTGTCTTCAACCGCCAATTTTTGAAATTCAGCCTTCATCCTTTCAAAGAACGACGCCCGATTCTTTGTATCCGAAATATAATAATATGAGAGATAGCGTCTGATTCTATAATTATCGAATCGCTGCACCAGCTCATTATTAACTTTATGAGCCTTCATATATTCAATTATTTCGCGGTTCACATCAAATAACGTCGCCACGTTTTTTGTTTTCGATGACGACGCGCCTTTCCTGTTGAACATATAGTTGTAAAAAGGCGCCCTTACCATTGAGATCCTCTCGGCTTCGAAAAGCGTCCTGAAGTGAAAGATGTTGTCCTCGTAGCACCTGTGCAATGAAAATCGTATGTCATTGTTTTTGATAAATGCGCGTTTATAAATTTTATTTACGCTGAACCGCTCCAGTTTAAAAAGCACATCGGCGATATCATTCCAAGTGAATACAATCGCGTCGTTATTAAATCTCTTCGCTATGTAACGATCATAATTGCACTGAATTCCCAGCAGGTTGCCATCTGTATCAAGGCGGGTAACCGTGCATAACTGAAGATCGGCATCATTTTTTCTGGCGGTATGATACATTTTTTCATACATGTCCGCCTCAATCCAGTCATCGCCATCAACAAAGCCGAGGTATTCGCCCCGGGCCATATCAATGCCGATGTTTCTGGCAAGACCCTGGCCCTCGTTTTTTTTGTCGATCACCCGGATGCGCGGATCTGCTTTTTCGTATTCCCGCAAAATAGCGAGGGAGCCGTCATCGGAGCCGTCATTGATGCAAATAATTTCGATATCCATTAATGTCTGCCGCGTGACGGAATCCAGACTCCGGCGCAGGTACTGTTCCAGATTATATACCGGAATGATCACGCTGACTTTTGGCTGCTTCATATGGTTTTTCTGCTCATAATAAGGGATTGGGCATTGAAAAAAATATGCTTTGGGGATATTAACTTGAATTATTTGATGGAAACACTATCCATAAAGGCAATATGATGTCAAGGACACAGACGGCAAACGATCAGACGGCAAACGTTTGCTCAACAAATGAGGATACTGAAAACGGCCTGCCCTCTGTGACCATTGTGACCGTTGTTTATAATGACGCTGAAAATATTGAAAAAACGTTACTCAGCGTTATCAGCCAGAACTATCCGAACCTGGAATACATCGTAATTGACGGCGGCTCCACCGACGGTACGGTTGATATAATCAAAAAATATGAAAGCCGCATCCATCGGTGGATCAGCGAGAAGGACGCGGGCATCTACGATGCCATGAACAAAGGCATTGATCTGGCCTCCGGCCAATGGATCAACTTCATGAACGCAAACGACCAGTTTTATAATTCAACAACCATTGATGAAGTATTCAAAGACTTTCCAGAAGACGCTGACTTTATATATGGATATTTCATCCGGAGAAAAGAGGAGGGAGACGAGTACGTCGGCCTGCGCCTGCCTTTTCATGAAATATGGAAAGACATGCCCTTTTCCCATCAGGCGCTTTTTTCTAAAACAGCGCTTTTAAAACAAAACAAATTTTGCCTTCATAATAAAATTATTTCTGATTATAAATCTGTATTTCTGCACTATGTCGACGGCCGAAAGTTTTTCAACTGCCATAAAACAATCGCGATAACGGCATCAGCCGGATACTCGGACAAGACGTTCCGAAGGACATTTGAGCGATGGAAGCTGGTGAGAAAACATCTCAACTATAAAATTGATATCTATTTTATCTTTCTATTGGGTTCATACATATTAGAAACACTCTTTCCGCCACAGGCGCACCGCTTTCTGATCCAAAAAATATCCGCCTTAAAACCGGCAAAAAATGCATTATCTGCAACCACGGAAAGCCTGTTCAAAAAAAAGAGCCCTTGATACCCATAAAAATCGTACGCATCACCGGGATATCCGCCGCGATGTCTGAAGCAGTAAAAAAAATACTTTATTTTATGAAAAAAATAAACACCAAGATGAACCCGCATCCCCCGATTGTCGTCTGGCAAATGGGCAAAGTCGGTTCGCGCACTGTTTATGAAAGCATTAAATCTCTGGGGTTCGCAAATCCTGTATTTCATGTACACTTTATTAATCCCGAAAATCTTATCCGGGTACAAAATATATATAAAGAAAAAGGCTTATCTTTACCAAGACATATCTATGACGGGAAAATACTGCTGGATCGCTATGAAAAAACCGGCATTAACGGGTGGAAAATAATCACGATCGTCCGTGAACTGACCAGGATCACAGTTTCTTCATTTTTTGAAAATTTAAATTTATATTTAAATGATCACCCGGATTTGTTGACAAAAAGTGGAAATGTGAACATTGATTTGGCGCGTAAATTATTGTCAGAACAGTTCGGCGATTTTGATGAATCAAAACATTACGTGTGCACTTGGTTTGACATGGAAATCAAACCCATGATAAAAATTGATGTGTTCAGGCAGCCCTTTGACCATGATAAAGGTTACACCGTTATCCAAAAAAACAATATCGATCTGCTTATTTTGAAAACCGAATTGCTGAATTCAACTTTTCCTGAAGCCATTTCCAGGTTTTTACACATTGATTTTCAGCCCAAACTAAAAAGCGCGAATATCAGCGAAAATAAAAGTTACAGCGCAGCCATCAAACAGGTCCGCAATGATCTGGTGATTCCGGAAGATGCTTTAAATAAAATACATTCAAGCAAATACATGCGGCATTTTTATCCCTCAAAAACCTGAACGCCATTTTATCTTTACTGATATCTTATGAACCCAATTATTTCCGTTGTTACGCCATCATTTAACCAGGCAAAATTTATTGCGGACACCATCGAATCCGTTTTATCTCAACAAGGCGATTTCTATATTGATTACGTGATTATTGACGGAGCCTCCACCGACGGCGCCAAGGAGATTATTGCCGGGTATGAGTCATTATTAAAGCAGAATTGCCGTTCAGAAAACATTGCCGGCCTGTGTTTTTACGTAGCTGAAAAGTCGGTCAAGCTGAATCGCTGCAAAGGGATCAGTTACCGCTGGGTAAGCGAAAAAGACAACGGGCATGGCGATGCGCTCAATAAAGGTTTTTCAAAGACCATCGGCGATATCATGTGCTGGTTGAACAGTGATGATATGTATATCGACGATGCATTTCAGTCGGTGACTGAGATTTTCAGGCAATTTGATAAGGTAAAGTGGATTGTCGGCCTCAATTGCGGGTTTGATGCTGGCGGCTCGCCAAGGCTGTTCACCTACCTTGAAAAATACAGATATAAAAACATATTCAGCTATCTTACCTATAATTACGAATGGATTCAGCAGGAAGGCACGTTCTGGCGAAAAGATCTATGGCAACAAGCCGGGGGAAAAATAAATACGGATTACAAACTCATGGTTGACGGAGAGTTATGGTGCCGGTTTTTTCTGTATGAAAACCTCTATCATGTGCAAAGGGAGCTTGGCGGGTACAGGATTCATAATGCCAACAGGGCATTGCTGTCGATGCCCCGGGTCAGGGCTGAAATGGAAAAAGCCATTCGATGGTTGGAACGACGGGTCCCTTCCCACACACGGGAAACAGCGCAACGTTTGTTTGATAACGCGCCTGTTAAAAAATTAAATGATGATGACTTAAACTTTAAAATCATAATAAAAAACCCGGATGACATGAAATGGCAACTATCCGAGGTCGATTTTTTTGCTTACAGCCTTAAAGAACAAGCGGAAAAAATCAGGAAGATTTTAAGGGGTAAAGAATACAAAACCGGCAGATTGCTCATCATTCCATTAAGATGGGCCGTTCAATCGGCAAAAAAAATCGTTATTAATGCGTCAGCCTTATTTAACAAAATGAAAACCCGAAGTTGATGTTGTACAGGCTTTAATCAGAAAAAACATGGAAGCGAAAAAACTCAATCCACCAGCCGGAAGGGGTAATGATCATCAAAGCCAATAAGGGGGAACATGCGTATCATGAAGACCGCACTAATCACCGGAATCACCGGCCAGGACGGCGCCTACCTGGCCGAGCTGCTTCTGGAAAAAGGTTATATTGTCCACGGCATTAAGCGGCGGGCGTCATCGTTTAACACCGCCCGGGTGGATCATCTGTATCAGGACCCCCATGAAAAAAACCGCCGGTTTGTGATGCACTATGGCGATCTCACCGATGCCGCCAATCTGATCCGGATCATCCAGGAGGTCCAGCCGGATGAAATTTACAACCTGGCGGCCCAGTCCCATGTCCAGGTCTCCTTTGAAACCGCCGAATACACGGCCAACGCCGATGGCTTGGGCGCCCTGCGCATATTAGAAGCCATCCGGCTCCTGAAACTGGAAAAAAAGACCCGGTTTTACCAGGCATCTACATCCGAGATGTTCGGCAAGGTCCAGGAAACCCCCCAGACCGAAAAGACTCCTTTTTATCCCCGCAGCCCCTATGGTGTGGCCAAGCTCTATGCTTACTGGATCACGGTCAACTACCGCGAGGCCTACGGCATGTTTGCCTGCAACGGCATCCTGTTCAATCACGAAAGCCCCATCCGGGGCGAAACATTCGTCACCCGCAAGATCACCCGGGCCGCGGCTCGAATCGCCCTCGGACTCCAGGATGCCCTTTACTTGGGCAACTTAAACGCTAAACGGGACTGGGGCCACGCTAAAGACTATGTCCGCATGCAATGGATGATGCTTCAGCAAAACGAGCCCGAGGACTATGTCATTGCCACGGGCGTGCAGCACAGCGTGCGGGATTTTTGCGATCTGGCCTTTGCCGAACTCGGGTTCACCCTTGCCTGGGAAGGCAACGGCGTTGACGAAATAGGACGGATCGCGTCCGTTGATAAAACAAAAATCACTGGTACCGGTATCAACCTCGAATCCGGGCAACTGCTGCAGGACAGTCTTATCGGCGCCGTAGTCGTCCGCGTTGATCCCCGCTACTTCAGGCCCACCGAAGTGGAAACCCTGCTGGGAGATCCCTCCAAAGCCCGTGAAAAACTCGGCTGGGTCCCCCAAATTTCGTTTGAAGACATGGTGACCGAAATGGTACAACAAGACCTGAACTTGGCCAGGCGGGACAACTTGTGCAGACAACATGGATTTTATGTTCAGGGAAATCATGAATGATGATCAACTCTTAAACGAGGGACCTCATGATCGCAAATTTTACGTTAGAATATTGGATTGATGATAACTGGTATGTTGGAAGATTACGGGAAGTCCCCGGCGTATTCAGCCAAGGCGAGACTATTGAGGAATTAAAGGAAAATATTCAGGACGCTTATCGGTTGATCATGGAAGATGCTGGGGCTTTCGTCCATCCTGCATCTCAAATCATTGAAATACAGGTCGCGGTTTGAAACGAGCCGGCTTAATCAAGAAGCTTAACAAAGCCGGCTGTTATTTGAAAAGACATGGGAACCGGCATGATATCTATATCAATGCCCGTAATGGACGACAGGCGCCAATTCCCAGACACAACGAAATAAAAGAGACATTAGCCAATATGATATTAAAACAACTGGGTATTGACGAATTAAATTAAACGATTATGCAAACAAACCATACCCCGTCTATATTCGTCGCCGGCCACCAGGGAATGGTCGGCTCCGCCATTGTTCGGCGGCTTCAGACACTGGGATACACAAACATCATCACCCGGACCCGCGTCGAACTCGATCTCCTGGATCAGGCCGCCGTGCATGCGTTTTTCCAGCAAACGCCCATCGATCAGGTCTATCTGGCAGCCGCCAAAGTGGGCGGCATCCTGGCCAATAACACTTACCCGGCGGAATTCATCCATCAAAACCTGGTGATCGAAGCCAACATCATCCATGCCGCTCACATGGCCGGCGTTCAAAAATTGCTCTTCCTGGGATCATCCTGCATTTATCCCAGGCACGCCGATCAGCCCATGAAAGAAGAATGCCTGCTCACCGGCGCCCTCGAGCCCACGAACGAACCTTACGCCATTGCCAAAATCGCGGGGATAAAGCTGTGCGAAAGCTACAATCGCCAGTACGGGTGCGATTTTCGCAGCGTGATGCCCACCAACCTATACGGCCCTGGCGACAATTTTCATCCCGAAAACAGCCATGTTATCCCGGCCCTGCTGCGGCGGTTTCATGAGGCCGTGCAAAGAAAGGATGAAACCGTCACGGTCTGGGGCTCGGGCCGTCCCAGGCGGGAGTTTCTCCACGTGGATGATCTGGCCGACGCCTGCGTGTTCGTGATGAACCTTCCCCAAAAAGAGTATCAAGCAGAAACTCAACCCATGCTTTCGCACATCAACGTGGGCACCGGAACGGACCTGAGCATTGCGAACCTGTCTGAAATGATCGCCCATGTGGTCGGCTTTAAAGGCCGCATCGTGTTTGATCCCGGAATGCCGGACGGCACGCCCCGAAAACTGCTGGATGTTTCAAAACTGACTCGAATGGGATGGAAAGCCGGCACTCCGCTTAAAGAGGGCTTGGCGCAGACATATGCTTGGTTTTTAGAGCACTTGCGGCATTGGCCGGATCAGATACGCTCAGGCTCTTGTTAAGCAGACTTATCCATTTAAAAAAGAAGCTAAAGATATTCTTTCAAGCTTTTCCAGTTTGCCGCCATCCGTACAGTTAACCAGTCTTCGGCCAAAATGGGAAAATATATTGCGGGCTTTTTCGTAATGGAATTCAGATGCCTCTAAATCGGGAAGTTGCCAGGCATCACCATTTGAAAAGTAACGCGGATCAAAATGATCATGGTCTACTTTTCCTGCTTGAATCTGTCTATTGGGCGGGCCTTTTGTCTGAAAACTGTGATCGCATCCAACCAGTGCCACATCAGTAAACCCCATATGAAAAGCAATCTGCATCGCCACGTATGTAACAGTGGCCCCCTGATTGACAGATATGGAGCAATCTCGGGCAAATTGGCCGTAAATGCCACCGGAATGCAAAAAATGAGTGTTTTTACGGAATGCGATCCACTTTCGGCCTTTGACATCAAGAAAAAGGGGTATATCCGTTGTGTTATAGAAATTTTTGTTTTGTTCGATTACAAAAGGATTAACACTGACAATACAAGAAGGACGAAAATCAGATCTGTCAAAAAGCAGATTGATTTTGTTGAGGCCAAAGGTAAAGGTCGAAAATTTTTGCAACACACTGAAATCAGTCTTGTTCAGGCTGGGACCGTTGCACAATATAACTGCTTTTTCCCCGGCATATCTTTCCTTCCATTCTTTAATTTTCTTTCTCGTCTTCCAGGACAAGGGATTAATGTCCCACCTTAATCTTTCTATAACCAAGCCCAAGGCCGTCAGATAAGGATTGATGCTTTCCCTTGGTATATAATCAAAGACTTTGCCGGTTTTAAGATTCATATATAATTTTATAATCACCTCTCTATATCGTATCGTTTTAAATGGTTAGTGAGCATTATGGTTTTTGCATTCATATGCCTTGCCGAGATTTCTAAACAACATATTACCCTCTTTTGGGATTTTTGAAACAGTTCAACGTCTTGGCCTTCATTGACCTTAGGCTATAAACTATAGGCGGTCTGGCATAAATTGTAAATGGCGAAATTTTTTGCTCACATCTCTTTAAATAATTATTGACAATCCATTTTAAAAATTTTATGAGTAACAAAACTGCTCATAAAAGGATAAATTTTGCCAGACCTATTTGCCGGACTGATTACTTCCAAGACCCGAATCAAACTGCTGGTGCGGTTTTTTTTCAATCCCGGCACCAACGCCTATCTCCGCGGGCTGGCAAAGGAATTTGATGTTTCCACTAATGCCATCAGGGAAGAATTGAATCAATTGTCCGCGTCGCAGCTTATCGTTTCCAATAAATCCGGCCGCCAAGTCCATTACCAGGCCAATCAAAAGCACCCCCTTTTCCCGGAGCTTAAGTCAATGGTTATGAAAATCATGGGGATCGATAAGGTCATTGACGGCCTGGTGAATCAATTAGGCCGCCTTGAATACGCCTATCTCATCGATGATTACGCCGAAGGAAAAGACACGGGCATCATCGACCTGGTGCTGGTGGGGGACATTAACTTCACTCAACTGAATGATTTGAGCAGTAAAGTTGAACAATACATCAAGCGAAAAATCCGGACTCTCGTGCTGAAAAAAGAAGAGTTTAAAGGGTTTGTTGATAAACTGCATTCCCGCCCGCACCTGCTGATCTGGAAGTCCGAGTGACCCTTGTGATCCCTGTGCACAAAATGTTTCAACAAGGCAAATGAATCCATGAAACCCATAATCCTGTTCAGAGAGTCGATTAATTTCGTTCGACAGATATACCACAACCGATATTTGATGTATGAACTTACCAAGCGCGACTTTCAGCAGAAATACGCCGCCAATATCATGGGCCTTGCCTGGGCCGTACTGGATCCCATTGCCTTGATGCTGATTTTCTGGTTTGTCTTCGGCGTCGGCCTGCGGGGGGGGCAAAGCCTGGAAGTCCCCTTTGTCACGTATCTCATCACCGGGTTGGCGGCCTACATGTTTTTTCAGCAGACCTTGAGCCAGAGCACCGGTTCCATCAAGGCATATTCATTTCTGGTGAAAAAGGTTGATTTCAAAATCAGTATCCTTCCCCTGGTTAAAATCTTCTCCGAATTAACCCTTCACCTCATCGTTCTCGGTATTGCCATGATCATCCTTGTAGGCAACGGCATTTTCCCAACATTATACTGGCTTCAGCTTATATATTACATCTTTGCCGCAAGCATGCTGCTACTGGGCCTGTCCTGGTTTGCCGCATCCGTGAATCTCTTTTTTCCCGACATCAGCAACATCATTCAAATTATCCTCCGATTTTTCTTCTATCTTACGCCCATTTTCTGGTCGGTGTCGATGTTTCCTCCCAAAGTTATCACCATTTTAAAACTTAACCCCATATTTTACATTGTCCAAGGCTATCGCGACAGCCTTCTGTATGCCAGGCCCTTCTGGGCCCATTGGCAATATGGCCTTTATTTCTGGTTCGTAACTTTGATCTGCCTTTTCGTGGGGATAATGGTGTTCATCCGCCTGAAACCTCACTTTGCCGACGTGGTGTAAAATGAGCATCTCATGTCATAGTGATATCACACCCAACCCACAACACAAAACACCCGCGCCCCGGGCGCCGTCCACTCCCGGGGTCGCACCGGCCGACACAGTCATCAGGCTGTCCGGCGTGTCAAAAGTGTATAACCTTTATTGTAATAAACAGGACCGTCTGAAGGAGGCATTGCACCCCAAACGGAGAAAATATCATAAAGAATTTTTCGCTCTAAGAAAAATCGATCTGGAAGTAAAGCGGGGTGAGATCCTTGGCATAATTGGCAAAAACGGTTCCGGTAAGTCTACCCTGCTCCAAGTTATTTCAAAAGTGCTTACCCCCACTTCCGGGACTGTTGCTACCACGGGGAATATCGTTGCCCTGCTGGAACTCGGGGCCGGGTTCAACCCCGAATTTACCGGCATGGAGAATATTTATTTTTACTGTTCAATTCTAGGATTCAGAAAACAGGAAATAGACAATCTGATAGATGCAATACTTGAATTTGCCGGACTCGAAGATTTCATTCACCAACCCTTAAAAACATATTCAAGCGGAATGAGGGCAAGACTCGCTTTTGCCGTATCAGTTAATGTGGAACCGGATATTCTCATTCTCGATGAGGTGCTGGCCGTTGGCGATGAACTGTTCAGGCGCAAATGCTATTCCAAGATGGAACAATTTTTTAAGGGCGGAAAAACGATTTTGCTCGTAACCCATTCCGCAGCGACAATAGACCAGCTATGCACAAGGGCCGTCTTCCTTGACAAGGGGGAGATTCTGCTGGAAGGGCCGACCAAGCTCGTAACCAGAAATTACAGTAAATACCTGCAAGCGAAAAAAGAAAACGAAGAAATAATCAAATCGGAAATAATCGCGTTAAACAAAGATGAAAAATTAAAGCAGGCGATCTACGGCCGAATGGCTCAAGACGCGGATGAAAAAAGGGCCGGTGATTTTTTAGATGATTTTGAATCCGACCGTAACAATAGGGCTGATGACACGCAATATATCCATGAGGAATTAGAAAAAATACTCACAAATAAGCCTTATTTCATTCCGGATTTTCAACCCATTACAAAAGAAATTATTAAAAATGCGGATATTGATATCTTTGATGTTAAAATAACCACGATTGACGGAAAACAGGTGAATTGCCTGGTGCGGGGTGAGACGTATTATTATGAGTTTATGGTTAAATCGAATATTGACGCCGAAAATATCAACATAAGCTCATCTATTGCTACCGAAAAAAATGTCTTGATATCAAATATCGGTTTCCGTGGGGAAAAATCACTGATTCCAAAAATATATCAATCGGATGAATACAAAGTTAAGGTCAAATTTAAATGCTATATTAACAAAGGTACATATTATATAAACATTATGTTGCTCTCACATACAAATTGTGAATTAGAGGTGCTTAGCAAGGTTGTCGACGCCTTGGTTTTCAGGGTTTTACCGCAAGAAGACAGAACCATTGTTGGATTGGTTACGCTGGAACAGGAAATATTTATTGATAAAATTTCGGAATAACCATGATCCCTTACGGCCGGCAACAAATAGACCAGGCGGACATCGATGCGGTTGTCGCGGTGCTTCGCTCCGACTTTCTTACCCAGGGGCCGAAAGTGCCGGAATTTGAAAATGTCGTGGCGGATTACTGCGCCGCCCGCCATGCCGTAGCCGTCAATTCAGGCACCAGCGCTCTGCATATCGCCTGTCTGGCCTTGGACCTCGGCCCGGGAGATTTACTGTGGACATCGCCCATCACTTTTGTCGCCTCGGCCAATTGCGCCCTTTATTGCGGCGCCGGGGTCGATTTCGTGGATATCGACCCGAAAACCTGCAACCTCTGTCCCAAAGCCCTGGAGGAAAAACTTTGTGAGGCACAAAAAACAGGCAGACTTCCCAAAGTGGTGGTTCCTGTTCACCTCAGCGGCCAGCCCTGCGACATGGCCGCCATCCACGCCCTTTCCAGGAAATATGGTTTTCGCATCATCGAAGACGCATCCCACGCCATCGGCGGAAAGTACAAAAATGAACCCATCGGCAACTGTCGTTACTGCGATATCACGGTATTCAGCTTCCATCCGGTAAAACTGATCACCACCGGCGAAGGCGGCATAGCCACAACCAACGATCCTGCCCTGGCCAAAAAAATGGACCTGCTCCGCAGTCACGGCATCACCCGTGACCCGGCTCAGATGACCCACGCGCCCGACGGCCCCTGGTATTACCAACAGATCGCCTTGGGCTTCAACTACCGCATGACCGACATCCAGGCAGCCTTGGGAATCAGCCAGATGAGCCGCCTGGATGAGTTTGTTACCAGGCGCCATGAGCTTGCCCAGCGCTATGATAGGCTTTTAGTCGATCTGCCGGTAATATTGCCCCATCAACACCCGGATGGATCTTCCGCCTGGCATCTTTACGTCCTTCGCATAAAACCGGGGACAAGTCCGGAAAATACAACCCAAAACGCGGGGGGCCAAAGCCTTATCCAAAACCTGAGCCTGAATTCAAGCCAAACCCATGAACAGATATTTGAATATTTAAGAGAAAAGCAAATCGGCGTCAACCTGCATTACATACCAGTGCACCTCCAGCCTTGGTACACGCGCATGGGATTTGCGGCCGGAATGTTTCCCGATGCGGAAAAGTATTATCAGGAGGCCATTACCCTGCCGCTTTTCCCGGCCATGACCGAGGAACAGCAGGACAAGGTGATAAATACGATTAAACAAGCGCTGAAAATCAAGAGATGAAAGTGAATATATGTCAGTAACATTTGTAGCTGAAGTTTCCAGCAACCATCACCGGGACCTGAATCGCTGCCTGGCGTTTATTGACGCATCCGCAAAAATCGGCTGCAGCGCCGTAAAATTTCAGCTTTTTAAAATCGCCGAGTTATTTGCCCCTGAAATACTATTCAAAAGCGAAACCCATCGAAAACGGGAGCACTGGGAACTGCCGGTAAAGTATCTGCCCGATCTTGCCGCCCGTTGCCGTGAGCAGGGGATTGCCTTTTCCTGTACGCCGTTTTATCTGGATGCGGTAGAAGAATTATATCCATATGTTGATTTCTACAAAATCGCTTCCTACGAGCTCTTGTGGGATGATCTATTAATAGCCTGTGCGAAAACCGACAAACCGATCGTGCTTTCCACCGGCATGGCCACCATGGATGAAATCCAACACGCGGTTGAGGTAACCATCAATGCCTTCCTCGTATCCAATAGGGATAAAGGTTCCGAGACACAAAACTTGACATTACTGCATTGCGTATCCGGATATCCGACCCCGCCGGAACAATGCAATCTGGCCGCAATGCAAACGTTGCGTAACAGCTTTAACTGCAAGGTCGGCTGGTCGGATCACAGTGTCTCCCCGGCCGTTATTAACCGGGCAGTTCACAAATGGGGAGCATCCATGATCGAATTCCACCTAGACCTGGATGGAGAAGGCGCGGAATTTTCCTCAGGCCACTGCTGGCTGCCAAGCCAGATCGCACCTGTAATTCAAGACATTGCAATTTCTTGTTCAGCGGACGGTAACGGTGAAAAGACCCCGTCCCCTGTCGAACTAAAGGACAGAGAATGGCGGGCCGATCCTATAGACGGCCTTCGGCCGCTTCGCTCCATCAGGAGTCCTTGGAATGACTAAACCTCGCGTCGCCGCAATCATTCAGGCACGTATGGGGTCATCCCGGCTGCCGGGCAAAGTATTAATGCCGCTGGCCGGCAAACCCGTGCTGTGGCATATCATTTACCGGCTGCGCAAATGCCGCACGGTTGATGTTGTTGCCGTGGCAACCTCCGATCTGCCAGTTGATGACGAATTGGCCGCCTGGTGCGAAACCCAAAACGTGCCGGTTTTTCGAGGCCCGGAAGACAATGTCTTGCGGCGCTACGCCATTGCCGTGAAAGCCCTTGAGCCGGATATCATCATCCGGATTTGCGGGGATTCTCCCATGGTTGACCCGCAGACCATCGACCGGCTTGTAAATGCCCTGCTCACTGAAGGCGCGGAACATGCCGCCGGAGAAAAAGGGATTGACACCATCCATGAAGGATTTTCTCCCTTCACCCGGGCCGCTTTTGATCGACTGATGCTTGAAGCCGCGGACGATCCAGTGGCAATTGAACATGTCACCGCATACTTTTCAGAACACCCTGAAAAGTTTCAAACTGCTCGGATACCCGCTCTGCCGGAGCATCGTTTTTCAGGCGCCCGTATGTCCATCGACACCCCTGCTGATCTGCGCTTCATGGAGGAATTGTATTCCCGCCTGGCGGTTCCGCCGGGAGAAGTTGATGTGGCTGATGTCGTATCTCTTCTGCGTGCAAATCAGAAACTCCTTCAGATTAACAGCCATGTTCGACAGAAAAAAGCCTCAGACCACACCTTTAAAGCCATCATCCGTTGCGATGGAGACGCCAACATCGGCATGGGTCACGTTGTCCGCTGTCTGGCCCTGGCGGATGAACTCCGTGAAGGCCATAGCATTGGCTTGTCTTTTGCCATGACCACGGGCAAACCCGGAATTGACATGGCTAAAAAAGCCGGCTTTCCGGTAGATGTTTTGGCGCAGGGAACAAGTGAAGACGCCTGGCTTGATGCGTTAATCCACCAGAAAAACCCTCATGCTCTAATCCTGGACATCCGGACCGGTCTTGCCCGAGATAAAATCAGGCATTGGCGTAGCAAAGGTCTGCTCATAGTAACCGTTGATGACCCCAGCGACCGCCGGCTGGAGGCAGACCTGGCTTTTTATTCGCCCGTACCCCAGGTCAAAGTAATGGACTGGGTCGGTTTTACAGGCCAACTTTTTATCGGGTGGGAATGGGTAATTCTCCGCCGCCAGTTTGCTGAAGCCCGTGAAAAGTTATCTCTCACCCTACAACAGAGCGCTAACACACGAGCGTCTTCAGCCAAGAATCAAAAAATATCCATATTGATCACTATGGGTGGCAGCGATCCGGCAGGGTTGACGCTTATGGCCGTTCGGGCGCTTGGCCGCACTAAACTCAATTTTCGCGCAACTATTGTTCTCGGACAGGCCTTTGCCTATGGTGCTCAGCTTAAAGAACTGCTGGAAAACACACCATTCACCTACATGATTCTAAACAGTGTGAAAGACATGGCTCAGGTTATGAAAGATACTGATCTGGCAATAGCCTCTTTCGGTGTAACTGCCTATGAGCTTGCAGCAATGGGGGTACCGACAATCTATCTTTGCTTGACGGAATTCAAAACAGGCCCCCTGTGATTTTCCCACAATCGCACTTGATTCATTATTTTAGCATTTAGCGTCTCTGCTATCATGCAAGAAATCCTCATTACCCC
>Ga0351945_1059_pt2 | contig 16458 bp, 16 predicted proteins | sample BONcelT113001F14_FD_205814 | JGI IMG/M metagenome (GOLD analysis project Ga0351945, IMG submission 205814) | Enriched cells from coal bed in the Powder River Basin, Montana, United States - BONCAT cells T11 rep3 HSBNCT.T11.300.1.F14 ... | reverse complement strand
AATCCCGATCTTTGGTATCTGTTATGGCATGCAGCTCATGACCAGCCAGTTGGGCGGCAAGGTCGAGCGCTCCGATAAGCGGGAATACGGTCGTGCGATGTTGGAACTTGACGATGTGGAAGACGTCTTCTCCGGCTTTGACGGCCGGACAGAGGTCTGGATGTCCCACGGCGACCGGATCGAGACCATGCCCGAGGGTTTCCATCGCATGGCCCACACCGAGCATTGCCCGGTGGCGGCCATGAAAGATTCCGAGCGGCACTTTTACGGTGTCCAGTTCCATCCCGAGGTAGTGCATACTCCCCGGGGAGAGGAGATGCTCGGCAACTTCATCTTTTCGGTCTGCGGCTGTCGTCCCGTCTGGACCATGGCCAGTTTCATCGAAACCGAACTGGAGGATATCCGTCGGAAGGTGGGTGATGGCAGGGTGATCTGTGGTCTGTCCGGTGGTGTCGATTCCTCCGTTGTGGCGGTGCTGATTCATCGTGCTATCGGTGACCAGCTCACCTGCGTGTTTGTCAATAATGGTCTCCTGCGTAAGGGAGAGGCGGAGAAGGTGGTCAATCTGTTCACGAAGCACTTCAAGATAAACTTGAAGTATGTGGATGCATCTGACCGGTTTCTCGACAAACTTGCCGGTATTACCGATCCCGAGCAAAAGCGCAAAATCATCGGCAACGAATTCATTTATCTCTTCGAGGAAGAGGCCAAGAAACTGGGCAGGGTGGATTACCTGGCCCAAGGGACCCTCTATCCGGATGTGATCGAATCCGTTTCCATAAAGGGGCCTTCGGCGGTCATCAAGAGTCATCACAACGTGGGCGGCCTGCCGGAGAAGATGAATCTCAAGCTGCTGGAGCCGGTGCGTGAACTGTTCAAGGACGAGGTACGACTCCTTGGCCGCGAACTGGGTATGCCCGACGAGGTGATCCACCGTCAGCCTTTCCCCGGACCGGGCCTGGCGATCCGCTGTATCTGCGAAATAACCGCCGAAAGGCTTGAGATTCTGCGCGAGGCGGACGCCGTCGTTCTCGACGAGATCCGCAAGGCAGGTCTCTATCGTGACATCTGGCAGTCATTTGCCATCCTGCTGCCGGTGAAAACCGTCGGGGTCATGGGTGATGCCCGGACCTACGAGTACACCATCGCCATCCGGGCGGTCAATTCCCTGGACGGTATGACCGCCGACTGGGTAAAGCTTCCCTATGAACTCCTCGGCAGTATCTCTTCACGGATCATCAACGAGGTAAAGGGTGTGAACCGGGTGGTCTACGATATCAGCCAGAAGCCGCCCTCAACCATTGAGTGGGAATAGTGAGGATCGAGGTTCGAGGTTCGAGGATCGAGGTTTAAACCTTTCTCCTCGTTCCTCGTTCCTCGATCCTCGTTCCTCGATCCTCATTCCTCGCTCCTCGCTCCTCGCTCCCGACGCAGGCCATTAAATCCTATGAAAAATATCGACCTGATACTCTTCGACCTTGACGGAACCCTGATCGACTCTCTCGACGATCTTGCTGGCGCCACCAATCACATGCTCCTGTCTCTGGGAAGGGCTGCAGCGACCCGGGAGCAGGTGCGGGGCTACGTGGGGCAGGGGGCGCGTCGCCTGGTGGAACGGGCCATGCCGGATGCTTCGGTGGAAGAGCTCGAGCAAGGGCTTTCTCTCTTTCTCAGCCATAATGAGGAACATATCGTTGACAGGACCAGCCTCTATCCCGGTGTCGTGGAGACGCTGACCGCCCTGCGTGACGCGGGCATGACGCTGGTGGTGGTTTCCAACAAGAATGTCGCCCTCTGCAGCAAAGTCCTGACAACACTCGGGGCGGATGGATTCTTTGCCTGCGTTATCGGGGCCGATTCCCTGCCGGAGCGCAAACCGTCACCCGAACCCCTGCTGAAGGTGCTCCGTGATTTCGATGTTCCTCCCACGCGAGCTGCCATGGTTGGTGACAGTATCAACGACATCGCCGCGGGCAAGGCGGCCGGTGTGGTAACGATCGGCTGCACCTTCGGCTACGGGGATCTGGAAGAGATCGGCGATGCCGATTACCTGATCGATTCACTGCCCGAGTTGCTGGTATTGCCCTTGCTGCAAGAGGTTTAATGGTGTCGAGGCTACTTGTCGCGGCCCACTGTATTTCAAACCCTTGGCCATAAAGATTGAGGACCTGATGACAAAGCTCGTTCTTGCATCCACATCGCCATACCGCCGGGAGCTTCTGGAACGGCTCGGGATTCCCTTCACGGTGGCGGATCCCCGCTTTGACGAGCGAATTGACCAGGAAATTGAGCCGGAGGAACTGGTGCAGAGTCTGGCCAAGGGGAAAGCCCTTTCCCTGGCGGACGATTTCCCCAATTCGGTCATTATCGGATCCGACCAGGTGTTTGTGGCTACCGGCGAAATCGTCGGCAAACCGGGAACCGCCGAAGGTGCCTTTGCACAGCTGAAGCGCATGTCCGGCACATCACATACTTTCTATACCGGCCTTGCCGTTGCGGATACGGCAAGCGGTGAAACACTGACCTCTTGTGTTCCTTTTACCGTCACTCTCCGTCATCTTGCCGACGACGAAATCAGAAACTACATCCGCCGGGAAAATCCCCTCAACTGTGCCGGTTCGTTCATGATCGAGGGACTGGGCATTGCCCTGATGGAAAAACTGGAAGGCACGGACTTCACTGCTCTTATTGGGCTGCCGCTTATTCAATTGGTCACCCTGTTGCGGCAGGTAGGCATCAATCCGCTCGGCCGCTGATTCTAAACCTCGCAGGTGCAGCCGGTGTCTCCCTTTGCCTGACGTAGCGCGATACTGCACAAAAACCCTTCCCCCTAGGAGCCTGTCGGACTTAGGAAATCGAAGCGAAAATTCGGCTGGGCGAGGACAGATTTTGTCGATTTTGCAGGGCAATAGTTGTTCTATTGCCCAAAAAAGCGGCGGAATATGGACCGTCCAGACGGATTTGCAGCAGATTTGCCCTAAGTCCGACAGGCTCCTACTATGGGGAAAGCTGGATGACGCCTTCTATGGATACCCGCTTTGAGAAAATATATTCCGACGAACGTATCGGCTTGCTGGCTGCGCTGGCGGAACAGTTCGAGGTCCAGGTATTTCTGGTGGGAGGCTGCCTGCGTGATGTGGTCATGGGGCGGCAGGTCCATGATTTCGATTTCGCCCTGAGCGGATGCGAAGAGGCTCTTCCCGTAGAATTCGCCTCCAGAAGCGGAGGGCGTTTTTTCTGGCTTGACCGGGAGCTGCGGCAAGCAAGGGTTGTTAGCGCCAGGGTAGGGGATCCATTTACCTTCGACTTTGCGCCGATCCGGGGGCGTGGCATTCATGACGATCTGGCTCTGCGTGACTTTACCATCAATGCCCTGGCTCTGCCGCTAATACGTGAGGGTAGCTGCCTGCTGGACCCGCTACACGGCGTGAGAGATATTGCGGAGGGAAGGGTCCGGGCCTGCAATTCGGGTGTCTTTAACGACGACCCCCTGCGTCTCCTGCGGGCAATACGTTTTGCCGCAACCCTTGCGTTTGTAATCGAGGCAGATACCTGGCAGGCGATGCTGACGCGCCCCCTCCTCCTCGAAGGCGTGGCAGGGGAGCGGATCCGCGACGAGTTGTTTCTTCTCCTTGGAGCACCGAATGTAGCTGCCTCTCTGGAGATGCTCCGAAGTTCGGGCCTCCTCCCCCTGATCATTCCCGACGTCGCTCATAACGGAGAGTACCTCGCCAACCTTACCGGGCAGATTACCTTTGCTGCCGAGGCAGGGCGGATGCTGGAAGATTGCGGGCGCCTTTTCCCCGCTGACCGGGAGAAACTGGCCGCCCATTTGGAACATCCCGTGGAAGGCGGTATTCCACTTCTGTCGCTCGTGAAGCTGGCCGCCTTTTTGTCCGGGCAGGGTGCCCGGGAACGTATCAAGTCTTGCGCTGATCGAGTTCGACTGGGTACGAAGGCGCGCACTGAACTGCTGGCCCTCTGCGATTGCGCCACGAGCTTCCCAGCCTTGCCGGAGGATTCTGCCGGGGAGCGTGTTCTGTTCCGCTTCTTCCGGGATCGTACGCCCGGCGGTCCGGAGCTTGTCATCCTGCCCCTTGCGGCATGTCTCATCAGCCCCGACACGGCAGCCCGGCTGGTGTCCTATTATTTTCGTGACTACCGTTCCACGGATGCCAAGCTGCTGCTCAGCGGCGACCAGGTGATGGACCTTCTCGCCATCGGACCCGGCCGACAGCTTGGCATGCAATTGGAGATCCTTCGCGAGGCGGAAAGCAGCGGTCAGGTGTCCTCAGTCGGCGAAGCCCGGGATTTCCTTCTGAAAAACCAGTTGACAACAGTCGAGCAATAGGCTAAAAAATCAGTCTACGCGGGAATAACTCAGTGGTAGAGTGTCAGCTTCCCAAGCTGAAGGTCGCGGGTTCGAGTCCCGTTTCCCGCTCCAATAAAATCAAAAGGTTACAGCATTTCTGCTGTAACCTTTTTTGTTAACCTAGGCTCGTGTAACCTCTGATGTCCTTGTTACGCCCCATTTTAAATCCCTCTCACTCCTTGCAACCCCCAGCAACAGTAACCCTGTGCCAACTGCCGAAATTTGCTCTTTAGTCTACCTGCAATCTGTTCGCCTCGGATGGTGGCACGCAGGAGTCTGGACAGCCAATAATCAAGAATTTCACCATAGGGGATTTCTTTGCCAAGGTAGTTCCAGTACGTTCCTGAATTTCAATTGTAGAAGAAATGAAATTTTCTCTAGCAAAAGCACGATAATTTCTGCTATACACATGTTCGCGAAGTATTTTTTAACTAGTTTTCATCCGGAATCGGTTTTTTTCCGCCCTGGCGGCGTCAATCTGCGGGATTACTTGTGCAGCGTACCATTGTGCGCCTCCGCGCAACCCCTTGATTTCCTGGCCAGGACACAAAAATCTTCTATTCCGAATTGAAAACCGGTAGTTTCTCATCCAGAGTTTCCGGATGGAAACTAACTAGTGAAAATTTCGTCAGAACTATTGCAAAACACTACCCCGTCTATGGGGAATATCAAAAGGGAGGAAATATGACAAAGGCAGAAATTGTCGGAAAAATCGCAGAGGGAGCGGAATTAACGAAAGCGCAGGCGGAGAAAGCGGCGGCAGTATTTCTTGACAGCATTGTTGAGGCCCTCAAGGATGGAGACAAGGTAACCTTTGTCGGTTTCGGGACCTTTTCGGTGAACGATAAGGCTGCCAGAATTGGTCGTAATCCGCAGACCGGTGCCGAAATTAAGATTCCGGCCAAGAAGGCAGTAAAGTTCAAGGTGGGAAAAGCTCTCCAGGAAGCAGTGCAGCCGAAGAAAAAGAAAGCGGTAAAAAAGAAATAAAAACTTCGATACATCCTCTGGAAGGCCCGTTACAGTCTGCGGGCCTTTCAACGTTTCCCACTTGCCTTTGCCTAGTGTTTTATGATAAAAGTCCAACCTATGACAAAACAAGACTTGGTAGAAAACATTCGAGCAAATTGCAACCTCCAGAGAAAAGAAGCAGAAGCGATCGTGACGTCCGTCCTGGACATCATTAAGGAATCTCTGGCTTCCGGTGAGGAAGTCAAACTCTCCGGCTTCGGCAAGTTCGTCGTTCAACAAAAACGCGACCGCACGGGGCGCAATCCCCAGACCGGCGAACCCCTCACCATCACCGCACGCAAGATTCTTACCTTCAAACCGAGCACTCTCCTCAAACAGGAAATCAACGGGGAGTAACGTTCCCGGCAATTAAAAAAAGCAGGCTGGGCCCCTTTTCATTCCGAGGAACCCTGCGCCTCGTATTCAGCGGCGCCGTTCAAATACATCCTGATCAGCATATGTCGTACGTAGAGGGTGGAAACAACTGCTGCTGTCCAGGTGACCAGGAAGATTCCCCACCAAATACCCCGTATCCCCCAATCCAACTGGTATGCCAAAAGAAAAAATACCGGAATGGGAGCGACAAATTGGCGTACTACACCGATCAAGATTGCGAACATCGGTTTCTTCATTCCCTGTAGCGCGAAAACATTGATATAGAGAATGACGTAGGCGCAGAATATGAACGCTGCCACCCGCAGGTAGCTTTCGCCGATGGCGATGACTACGGAGTCTCCGGTAAAGACACCCATAAGCTTTTCCGCAAAAAAGAATACCGCAACGGCGGGCGGTACCATGATGACGACCCCGGCTGTGAGAGCGGTCTTTACCGTTTTTTCAATGCGATGGAAAAGTCGCGCCCCGTTATTCTGGGCCACGAGTGTCAGCGTGGCGATGTTCAGCCCCATTACCGGAAGGAGCGCGGCCTGTTCAATACGCGAAGCGATGCCATAGGCAGCAACCGCATCTTTACCGAAACGGCTCAGGAACCAGGTGATGACGAAGATGCCGATGCCGACGGTCACCATGTTAAGGCTGGCGGGAAATCCCTGACGGGCAAGTTCCCGGAAGGCATCCTTTCTCGGGATGAAATGGGAGGGGCGGCAGCCCTCAAGCAGTCCTGTCTTCCGCAATTGGCACAGGAGATACCAGTTCCCGCTTCCCTGGATCAGCACCGTGGCCAAGGCTATTCCCGGAAGTCCCAGGGGAGGTAACCCCAAACCTCCGAAAAGGAACCAGGGGTCGAGGACCAAGTTGAGAAAGAATCCTGCGATGAGAAAATTGCGGAAACTACGGGTGTTTCCCGATGCATACAACCCTGAGTTAAGTATGTAGTTAAGAAGAAAGGGGAGTGTTCCGATAAAAATTACGTTCATGTAGGAAAGGGACAGGAACAGGTAGTCTCCGGACGCACCCAGAAACCTGAAAAGGGCAGGGGATGAGGCCAGGCCGACGATGGTGAGTGTTATTGCACAGAGGGTTGCGAAGGAGATCGCCTGGACGGTATAGGCACGGGCTTCCTCGATCCTTTTGGCGCCAAGAGCGTTTCCAATCAGGGCCGTGGCACCGGTAGAGATGCCCGATCCCGCCGCGATGATAAAAAAGAAGACCGGAAACGAGAGGGACAATGCCGCCAGAGCCTCTGTGGAAATGAGCCCGCCATAAAAGGTATCCACCACATTGAACATGGTGGTGAAGAAAAAACCTACGCCTGCGGGGATCGCAAGCCGGCGAAGTCCCAAGGCGATCGGAACCTGAAGCAGGTCGCTTTTCGGTATGTGTCCGGTATCCATGCCGACCACTATACCCTCCGGGTACCTGGTGTCAATCCCTTACCCAGAGCCCATATTTCAGTGGTGAGCATGGAAGCTCCAGAGTACATGAAGTTTGATTAACGGGGAAAATATGCTATATGAGTTCAAGCGTATTTCCATAGTTCTTGACACAGCGGGAGAATTGTCAGCCATGAAGACACATAAACCGAATAAACCCTTTTCCATGATTCGAGAGTTCCATCTTGCCGACTGGTTCACCCTGGCAAATGCGGTCTGCGGAACGGGCGCATTGTTTTCTATGCTGACGTACCTGCAAACGGACGACGTCAGACACGTCTATATTGCGTGCGGGATGGTCTTTGCCGCTTTAGTCTTTGATGTCCTGGATGGACGGATTGCCCGGTGGCGACAGAAGAATTCTGTAATGGGTCGCGAGCTTGATTCTCTCGCTGATGTCATTTCTTTTGGTGTAGCCCCAGCGGTGATCGGCTACGGTTGCGGCATGCAGGGCTTATACGACCGTGTTGTCCTGATGTTTTTTGTTGCCTGCGGAGTATCTCGTTTGGCGCGGTACAATGTCACGGCCGATGAGTTGTCAGAGGGCGGAAGCAAAGTGAAGTACTTCGAGGGAACCCCTATCCCAACGTCGCTGCTGCTGGTAATGATGCTGTTCGTGGCGGCTACCCAGGGCGCATTGCGCGAGTCTCTCTGGTTCGGACAGGTCGAAGTCGCCGGCTTCACCCTCCATCCGCTCGTGCTGTTTTTTGCAGTTTCCGGATCTCTAATGGTAAGTCGCATACGTATCCCTAAACTTTGAGCGGCCCCTTTGGCGTACAAGAGAATTTTTCGTAACCATCTATCTGAATGGTCATGAATTTTCCCCTTAGTAAAAACCGGGGAGACGTGTCCCCACATTTGATCAGCATATGAGCGCGGCACATTGTGACTGTTCCGCTTTGAGCTATATTTTTATCAGAGGTGATGAAATCATGACGGCCGCTTCTCTGCCTGCGCCTTCAAGCGGGCCGGAGCGGCCTGCTTCTAACCTGCCACGCCAAGGAAGATGCACAACTGCGGAAATGAGGCTGCTATGAGTCACCGGTTGCCGTTCCGAAATCTCGAACCCGCCTTTTTTTCCGGACTTCTGGACGACCCGGTGCTGCTCCTCAACACCAGGCCGACAGGCCGAGGGATTCTCTTTGATTGCGGTCAGATTCATCATCTGGCAAAGCGCGTCCTCAAGTCGATCGATGCCCTGTTTATCACTCACGCCCATATGGACCATTTCATGGGTGTTGATACCATGATCCGCCATAATCACGTCTCGCCGAGGACAATTGAACTGTACGGACCGCCTGGCATTACGGCGAAGATGGCCGCTAAATTTTCCGGCTACGACTGGAACCTGACGGAAGAGTACTGGTGTTCATTCCGTGTTCACGAAATATTTTCCGACCACATCGCAACCTCCCTGTTCTCCGGTCCGAAGGGTTTTACCCACCGCCTGCAGTCCGAGATCCCAAGGACTGACAAGATTGTTTACCGGAACAACTATCTCCAGGTTGAAGCCGACCTTTGTGATCACAAGATACCGGTACTGGTTTTCCGGATTACCGAACAGCCGTCCTTTCACGTTGATGAGGGAAAGATCGAACAGGCAGGGTTGATAAAAGGTGAATGGCTGCGAGTGCTGAAAAAACGTTTTTATCAGGGGAATCCAGGTAGAAAACCGCTGAAAGTTCTCCAGCTAAGGTATGGAAGTCTTGTCGAAAAGTTGATTGAGGATTCCGGGGCATTGTACGAAATGATCCGCAAGGAACAGCCGCCGGCAACTATCGGCTATCTAACCGACATCGGCTTTTCCGATGAAAATATTCAGAAGGTACGTTCGTTGATGCAGGGAGTGACGCTGCTTGTCTGCGAGTGTTCTTTCCTGGCGGAAGATAAGGCTAAGGCCCGCATATCTGCTCACCTCTGCACAAGCGACGTCAATGCCCTGCTGGACAAGCTGCGACCACTGTACTTTCTGCCCATGCATCTGTCGAAGAGCTACATCCACGATTGGCGACGACTCTATGATGAACTGATCCTCCCTCCTGATGTAACCCTGCTGCACCTGCCGGAACACCTGACACCCCGCCCGCTATTGACCCATGAAGCTGTTCGGCTTTGCAAGGCAAGGACCGCTGTTCACCCTTGAATTTGCGCCGGAACCTTGCTTGTCATATTACAGCCCAATCATTACTACACAGGGTTCGCGTCTTCGCAATTCCTTTTTTCTCCCGATATGGTTCATGTCAGGTTTGTGGATGATGAACAATCTGACACTTGTTTTTCGATTAACTTAAAAATTATGAACTCGCAAAAAGTCGTCATACCCGCGAAAGCGGGTATCCAGTGAAGATGTAACTCACTGTAATTCCTGGATTCCCGTTTTCACGGGAACGACGGTACATCGTACATTTCAACTATTTGCGAAAGCATCAAAACTACCTGCAACAAAGAGGCTCTACATAGATTTTCAAGAGCAAAACCAGGGTCAAAGCGCCCAAAAATGGCTTGTTGTGGGATGAAAGTTACAAATATCAATTGATTATCTTGGTCTGGTCCCTTGTCCGACAGGCTCCTAGATCGTTTACAAACAAAAAGCCTCTCGCTCATCTGAACGGGAGGCTTTTTACACTTCGTATGGAAGTTGAATGCTATTTACTGAATTGTATGTTAAGAGAATTGCTCCCTTTCATATCCTCAAGTGGGGAGAATCTATTTCCAGTCATCACATGCATGACTATCCATATCGCAGAAGCATGCATGACGGCCTACGGTGTTGGTTACGGCTTCGGCAACTTTTCTCAGTTCGTCGCAGCTGTTATGCTCACTTGCCGTGTTCAGATACTCTTTGATGTTGGCAGGAATATAGTCGTGGTCGACGAAAACGTTGACCTCGCTACCCATGGTTACACGGAGGGAATCCGAATAGTCAACCTGTAACCCGTCGCTAAATTCGCATTTCATAGTAACACCTCCTTTTTATGCATACATTATCCCACACTTCAATTGATAATGCAAAGCAGTTTCAATTGCAGGAAGTGCCCTGCGATTGTACCGGCACGGAATAGGGCTGTTTTGTGACGTACCTGTCTCCTGAAAATAATCTGCATAAGAGTATACATTGAGGCATAGCGCAAAAAGTCACGGTAGTCTTTATTTCGTCATAACTTCGGTTTGTTCGCAGCAGCCAAAGCGAGGCTGCAAAGCTGAAATCCCAAAATATCATGAGGTTAGCAGACTGGAACCCCGTTTTCGCGGGTACGACCAGTTTTTGCGGGGCCCTTAAAATTAGATGGTAAAATTCACGCAAACTATTTATAGATAGTGGGGCAACGCACCGGTATGGCTTTTGAGGGTTTTTTGTAAAAAGCTGGAACTTTTTTTGTGCATATTCCGTCTAAGAGTGTAACTACGTATAAACGAGAGGACTGAAGAAATGAAAAACCTGCGAGCCAGCAGTTACCTGAACCAGGTCGACGTCGGCAACGGAACGACACTCCTGTATAACGGCTCAACGCTGTGCATCGATCTTGTTCCCACGGAATATGCCCGTATGCTGTCTGAGGGACACGATCTGTTTTTTCTCTTGCCGGAAGAAAAACAGCATCTGCTCAATCGCGGCCATCTTACGACCCTCACACCGAAGCGTGAGCTGGAGGAGTTCAGAAAACTGGTTAGCCTTATTCTTGAGAAACGGGCCAGGGTTGACAGCAAACAACGAATTGCAAACCTCTGCTTCATCCTGACATATACATGCAATCTCTCATGCAGTTACTGTTACCAGCACTCCCTGGCCGATACAGCGACTGCTTCCCCGATGAGCGGAGAATTTGTCGAGAGATTCTTTTCCGACTATTTCCCGCAACTCTTCCCCCGGAAGCCGAAGAAACTATTACTTACCTTGTTCGGAGGGGAGCCTCTGCTTCCATCTAACCGGGAAGCAATTGCACGGATACTTGCCTATGCCAAAAGACGCTCCTCTGTCCGGATTTCCGTTGCTACCAATGCAACCACCTTGCCGGATATGGCAGATTTGATCGGCCCGTTACAAGGCAAGATCCAGAACGTGCAGGTCACACTGGATGGCGATCGACCACTCCATGACGAGAATCGCATATCGGTTTCCGGGCAGCCAACATTCGATACGACGATTGCCGCAGTCCGACAACTGATCGAGCTGCAGGCACGTGTTTCCCTGCGAATGCACATTCATCATGGCAGGCTGGAGTCTGCGAGGAATCTCGTTGATTACCTTGAGAAGGAAAAAATACTGAGCCATCCGCAGGTTGATGTCTATTTTTCGCCGATCAATACCTTTGACAGCGAACAGAATTCACCGGCAGAGGCTGCTCTGTTCGGAGGTTTGTTTCAGGAGGTGGCCGCGAAGACCAACCGGCCGCCATCAAATCTTGATTTCATGAGCAGATTTCTGGATATGCAGGAAAAGAAGATACTCCCCAAGGTGAGATTTTGCGGAACGGGAGGCGACAACTTTTATATTGTCGATCCCGTGGGAGATATTTACGGTTGCTACGAAGAGGCCGGACACCGGGACAGGCGCGTCGGCTCCTTTCCCAACGGAAAATTGCAGTTCCGGGCCTTACAGAAAAGCTATTCCAAGCGCCATCTTCTCCATCTTCCCGAGTGCATCCGCTGTTCTGCTGCGCTGTTCTGCGGCGGTGGCTGCCCCAGCGAAGCAAGGCTGCAGAAGGGTACGATTTTCACCTCCCATTGTCATCAAAACAAGGAATTTGTCGCGCAGACTTTGAAGGCATTTTTTTTAAGAAAGGAGGTGAGAACATGAAGAAGACAAGAATGACAGAAGCTGTTGTCGGGGTTGCTGCGGTCATGACGTTGTCCGTTATGGTTGGTCAGATCCTGCCGGTGAATCTGCTTGCCGACAACTCGGGTTTTTCCACCATTGCGGCTGCGGAAGAGTGTTGTGGCCCGTACGCACAACCGTGTCCTGAGTTCAAGGGGACGGCAGAATAGCCGTTTTCCGGGAAACCGGAAGGTTGGAAAAATCGGGACAGGTCTGTTGTGCTGTCTGGCGTAGTACGATAGATCTGTCCCGGTGGTATTCTGGCGTATTAGAAAGCAAAACAGGTACAACCGATTCACCAGTGAATCAACAAGCACCGAAGAGGCATCGGAACCGTGCTGAAAAATTGCAGAGCAACTATTTTCGAGGTGAATGATGTCTGCCAAAAACCAAACCGATCATAACGAAAATGGTGTGGATGTCCCGTTCGATGCATTGAGTCCCGAGACGTTGCGGAATCTTATTGAAGAATTTGTGACGCGAGAGTGGGCTGAACTGAGCGATTCCGGGTATTCTCTGGAGGACAAGGTAGAACAGGTCCTACGACAACTGAGGGAAAAGAAGGTAAAGGTGGTTTTCGATTTAACCTCAAATACAGCGAATATTGTTGTCAGTCGTTGACGGACAGCCTGGCTGTTTCACTGCCTGTTCATGAGGTGGTTAGAAATAAAAAAGCCCCTGAAAGGCAGGGGCTTTTTGTGATGTATGTGCGGCTGCTTAAATTTTCCGTACGTTAGAAGCCTGCAGTCCTTTTGGACCCTTGACCACATCGAATTCTACATCATCCCCTTCTTGCAGGGACTTAAATCCCTCTCCAGTGATCGCAGAGAAATGACAAAACACATCGTCACCATTCTCCTGCTCGAGAAAACCAAACCCCTTTGCGTCGTTAAACCATTTTACTTTTCCTTTTGCCATTTTCGTGCGTTCTCCTGAAAGATGTGATTTTACCCGATGCAAGGATCGGACAATTGCTTAACCGTACCAACTTTGGTTTCAATGTCAAGCAAATTGACAACAAATGGCGAGGTTCTTGTCTGATAAATCAGAAAAATTGCTTCTTTCATCGTTTGCTTGATCAGAATGTACAGGAAGGACTGGAGCTAGTTGCTTGAAAATACTAGATTTTCTGGCGTGTTCCACCAGCGGCCGATCGATTGCGCAATTCCGGCGGTGAATTCAGCCTTGTTATGCTTTTTTGCCCTGTTGACGTTTGGAAATCTCTGTTACTGCCTTGTCTCCGTGCGTTTGGGTGAAGAACAGGAGTAGGACTCAATGTGACGGAGAACAGCAGAAATTGCTACTTCACGGTAACGAACAAATTCAAGTATTCCACTCGCACAGGGCACAAGAGAAAATTAACGCTGCTATCCTTTGCAGGCGGGTGTTCTGCTGGGTCGGGACTTCGATGGCGTGCTCTTACGCCTGAACACCTTCCGCCACAGCTCGCAACTCTGCAAGCAGGTTGTCTTCGACCTCGATCATTCCGCTTTCCCGGTGCTGCCGTGCGCGGTGTGCACCCCGTTCCCCCGGTACGAATATTTCCCTGACTCCCGGCAGTTTCCGGGTTCCTTTCACCCGGGTGATGATTTCACCCACGTGCCGTATGAATTCCTCACGGTCGCCAAGGATATCCGGATCAATTGCGTAGATCAGGTGTCCCCAGTTCCCCTTGCTGTCGCCAAGGCCGCAGAATGCCGCTCCGACGAGGGGACCGCCCAGAATCTCGTTTATGAGCGCAAGACCTGAACCCTTGTGACTTCGGTCAAAGGAGCGGATTGCGCCCTGCATTGCTTCTTTGGGGTTGGTGGTCGGCTTCCCTACGGCATCGTAGGCAACGTCATCCGGAATCTCCTGCCCGGCGGTGGAGGCTTCCACCAGGCCGTAAAAAGAGATTGCCGCCGTCGACATGTCCAGGGTAATGGGGTCGGGGACTGCCGGAATGCCCACGGCCAGGGGGTTGGTGCCGAAGACCGGTTCGTAGGAGCCGTGCATGGCCACCCGCTCGGGAGATCTGCCGAAAACAAAGCCGATCAATCCCTGTCGGGCAAGTTCTGAGGCAAAATAGCCGATAGCGCCTGACGAAGTATTGGTGTTGAAGGTTCCGGCGATGCCGAAGCCGTTTTTCTTTGCCTTTTCGATTACGATCTCCAGGGCCTTCTTCACCACGACCATGGCATGATTCCGGTTGCCGTTGATCCGTGCGGAAATCGGGGTCTCCTTCTCGATGATGATTTCTCCGGCATGCGGGTCCCTCGGGATTCCCTTGCCGATGAGTTTTGCCACACCCTGGTTGTTGCCGCGCAGTTGGGCGTACAGCAATACCTCGCAAATGGCCCGTTTCTCTTCATCGCTGTATCCGAACTTTTTTACGGCCCTGGCCGTCAGATCTTCAAGTTCGCGAATGGTTATCTTCATCGCAAGTCCCTCCTGTCAAAATAGTCTCTTCAAAACGATCCAAAGTACATTCTGAACCAGATGAATCTAGCGCTAAAACCTTACCCCAGCCTGTGGTGTAGCTCAAGAAAAAAACAGTGGCTTTACACAGACGTTTTCTCCCCGCAGCTTTTAAATCCTTCTTCAGGTGCTACACTATCCACTGAAGTTTCAATTCTATGAATGAAAGGAGAAACACAATGAAGAATGGTCAACACGTCGTATTGGGAATCCACATTCAGAACAGGGTCAAGGATGCGCCGGAAATCCAGAAACTTCTGACCAGCTTTGGCTGTAACATCAAGACCAGGATTGGACTCCATGAGGTGACGGAAGACTTTTGTTCCGGCTCCGGTTTGGTTATTCTCGAGATGGTGGGTGATGTATCCGTCTCCAATAGGCTGGCGGATAGCCTCAATGCATTTGACGGCGTCGAGGTACAGAAAATGATTTTCGGTCATGACTAGCGTCCCGTGTGGTTAGTCCCATCTTTTTCATTCCGGTTCTTTTGGCCCCTTACGCTCCCCGTCAGGGACCTTGTCTGCGTTGCCTCGCCTTGCCAGAAGCCGAAACTCCTCGGAATTCATGCGGCGAACTAACCGCACGGGACACTAGCGGTGCATGATTCGGCGAGATGCCGGTGCGTTATCGATTGCCGGCAGCGGAGAGGAGGTCGTCAATGTCCTCAGGAAAAAGTTCGGAAAGCCTGTCTCCCTGGTGGAGAATTTCAGTGATTATCGTACTGATAATCGGGTTTTCCATTCTGATCTGGATGGCCGTCAGATCCTATCAGGATGCGCCGCCGATCCCTGACAAGGTCGTAAACGCCAAAGGTGAAACGGTATTCAGCGGAGCAGACATACTGGCAGGACAGCAGGTCTTCCTCAAGTACGGCCTTATGGAAAATGGTTCCATCTGGGGACACGGGGCCTATCTAGGCCCTGATTTCTCCGCTGAATACCTGCACATTTTGACCCTGGATGCGGGTGAAATGATTGCTCGCAGGAATTTCCGGCAGGGTATGGGTGACCTGTCTCCGATCGAAAGGGAGACCGTCAATGCGGAAGTTCGGCGATTGCTCAAGGAAAACCGCTATTCTGCAGAAACACGCACGCTGGTTTACTCCCCCGAGGAAATTGCTTCGTTTGCTGGCCAGGTCCCGAAATGGACGTCCTATTTTCTGAATCCCTCGGTAAACGGCGGACTGATGGTGGGGCAGGTTAAAAATCCCGAGGAACTCCGGCAACTGACAGCTTTTTTCGCCTGGGCGGCCTGGGCTTCCGTGGCCAACCGTCCCGGGAAGTCCTACTCCTATACAAACAACTTCCCCTACGATCCTGCCGCCGGCAACACACCCGGCAGCGCCTCCATCCTCTGGAGCACACTGAGCCTCATTACCCTTCTTGGCGGCATTGCCGCGGTACTGTTTGCCTTTGGAAAATTCAATTACCTCGGCTGGAAAGCACGAGAGGATCAAGGCAGCCCCCAGGTATCTCCCGGCACTGCCACGGCTACACAACGGGCCATCATCAAATTCTTTCTTGCGGTTGCCGTACTTTTCCTGCTGCAGGTGCTGGTTGGGGGAGCGACCGCGCATTACCGTGCCGATCCCTCCAGTTTTTTCGGCATAGACTTTAGCAAGTACTTTCCGGGCAATATTTTCCGCACCTGGCACCTGCAACTGGCCGTTTTCTGGATAGCGACAGCCTATGTGGCGGGCGGGCTCTTTCTCGCTGGTTCACTGGGAGGGAAAGAACCGAAAGGTCAGATCAAGGGCATCAATCTTTTGTTCTGGGCGCTGAATGTGGTCGTATTCGGCAGCCTTCTGGGCGAGCTGTTCGGAGTCTACCAGTTGCTCGGGAACTTCTGGTTCTGGCTGGGCAACCAGGGTTGGGAATACCTCGACTTGGGGCGTGTCTGGCAAATCCTTCTGGCCTTGGGTCTTGTTTTCTGGCTTTTCCTCCTTTTCAGGGAGAAAACGTCTGTGTAAAGCC
>Ga0351945_1060_pt1 | contig 16569 bp, 18 predicted proteins | sample BONcelT113001F14_FD_205814 | JGI IMG/M metagenome (GOLD analysis project Ga0351945, IMG submission 205814) | Enriched cells from coal bed in the Powder River Basin, Montana, United States - BONCAT cells T11 rep3 HSBNCT.T11.300.1.F14 ... | reverse complement strand
AGGAAAAACTGCCGATCCTTCCCGAGGGGCGGTACGTGAAAGTTTCCATCCTGGACCAGGGCACCGGCATCCCCGAATCAAATCTCGGCAAGATCTTTGACCCATACTTCACCACCAAGGCCAAGGGGAACGGCCTTGGTCTGGCCACCGTCTACTCGATCATCAACAAACACGGTGGATTGATAACCGTTGAGTCACCGGCAGGGATCGGCGCAGCCTTCCATTTCTTCCTTCCTGCAGCGAAACAGGAGCCGGACGAGAAGCAGCATGAGAACCTGCCGTCAACTTCGGGGAAGGGTAAAATTCTTATCATGGATGACGAGGAGATAATCCGGGAAGTCGCCGGAGAGATCCTCCTTCATCTGGGATACACGGTGGAATACTGCAGCGAAGGATCCGAAGCAATCACCAAGTACAAGCTGGCCGGCAAAACAGGGGAACCCTATGCCGCTGTCCTGTTGGACCTGACCATTCCAGGCGGGATGGGCGGTAAGGAAACGATGAAACTCCTGCTGGAGATAGACCCCGACGCAAAGGGGATTGTTTCCAGCGGCTATTCCAATGATCCCATTCTCTCTCATTACGGTGAATACGGCTTCTGCGGCGTCGTACTGAAGCCCTATGCAATCAGAGAGATCGGCAGGACAATGCACGAGGTTCTTTCCGCGTCACGGCAGCAATAACGCCGGCCCCGTTGGGCAACTGCAGCGGCAAGCGTCGCAGATCCTGAAATCCCGCAACTGACAACATCTCCTCCAGCTGTCCCCAGGAATAGGCCTGGCCTTTCTCGGTACCAAGCAGCATATTCAAGGAAAAAAGTGCCGGAAATATCGGCCCATCCAGGGTATCTTCCAGAATGAACTCCTGAATCAGGATCAGCCCTCCCGTCGCAAGCGCCTCCTGCACCTTTTCCAATACCACCGCGCAGCCTGCTGCGCTTTCTCCATGCAGGATATGGGAAAGCCAGGCAACATCAAACGGCCCTGCCAAAGGGTCAGCAAGAAAGTCACCCTGAGCGAAGGCAATCCTGTCGGAAAGTCCGAACCGGTCAATCGTTTTCTCGGCAAAGGGACGTGTCGAAGGAAGATCAAAAACAACGGCGGAAAGGCCGGGATTGTGCCGGCAGAAATGGATGGCATAGGTTCCGGGGCCACCGCCAAGGTCCAGGAGACGCCAGCGGCTGCCAAGGTCTATATGGGGCACGATTCGCGGCGCAATCTGCATTGCAAGATCAAACATTCCCATCTCAAAGCTTTCCCGCAGTTCTTTCTCATCTCCATGGGAGTACTGATCCCGGATCGGTCCTCCGTTCCGGACAGCCTCATCCAGATGTGACCAGGAAGCCATCAGGAAGTGATGGTGGAGCAGGATATGACCAAGGTAGCGGGGAGAGGTGCGAGAAAGAAATTCGGCGGAAATGCCGGCAGCCGAAAAGGAATCATCGTGCTTTTCCAGCAAACCCATGGCCGTCAGGGCATGGAGCAACATCATGAGTCCGCGGACATCGCACTCCACCAGTTCGGCGAGTTTTGAAGCCGTGAAGGGACAGGCGGAAAGAGGTGTGAAAAGATCCAGCTTTACGCCCGCGTGTAAAGCGCAGGCGCTCCAGTAGCAATTCGAAAGGTTCAGCAGATCATTCGCAGCCCTGGAATTGTTTTCCATAAGGACCTCCTCAGCAGATTATTGAAAAGCTGCCGGCTATTCTTCCAGCAGCCTCTGCACAAACCGCAACGCACGTTCATAGACTCCAGGACGCTTCGACTCGCGAGGGCCGGCAATGTTAAGAGTCTGCACACTCAACGTGCGGATCCATCGAGTTGCCACAGTCGGGTCAGCATCCCTGTCCAACTGGATGACGAGATGCGGTTTCCGGTGTTTTTGCGCCAGCTGAACGGTCAACTCGCTGCCATCGGTAAGGTCCCCGAGGTTCAGGACCAGCGTAGCATCGGCAGCGACAACATTCTTCTCCGTTCGCGCACCGTATTCCGGAGAGTCAAGTTCATCCAGTGGATAGTGTTTGGGGATCTGCCCGTCCTCCGCACGCCTGCCGGCCGGACACCATCCTCCAACCACAATTCCATACCGGAGACCGGCATCCAGAGCCGCCCGGTCCACACCGGTTTGCCCTCCCGAGATGATTTTTTTCACTACCATGGCGTCATTCTCTCCAGGACCCACGAAAACATTGCCTTGATTGCGCCAAGTTCTTTACCGGCAGGGAGACTCTTCATCACCGACCTTCCCGGCAACTCGGGCATGCGCGCGGCAAAAAGGGCAAACACGATCTTCGACTCGCCGCACAATCCGGTTCGCCATCCCATCTGGCTTTCGGCGTGCATGTCTGCAAAGGGGGCACCACGCACAAATGGCGGCTAGAATCAGGTCCAACCGTTTGCCAATTCCGCTGGTCATTCGAAAACCTCCTTAGTATCCATCCGGAAAGTCTCGGCAGAGGCTGGGCTGGAACGTCCCCGAAGCCTCTCGTAATCGGTCGCCACCCGAGATGTTTATCGGGCAACCTGCCTGCTTCAAGCGCTTTCCTTGCTGTCGCTGTTGTGCCATGAAGCCGTACGAGAGACTCCGAGAAAGCCCCAGCCCAACGGGGGACAGCACTATTTGATGTTTCCGGATGAAACCTCCTTAGCATTGTATCGTATAGTGAGAATACCATGCCAAGGCGCTTGCAAGGTATCTGGGCACAAAACAAAAAAACTGGTTGGTCCAGAGGATTACGTATACCCATTAAGTTCTTACTGGTACTATCGAATCAATCATCGTCGTTTTGAGGTTCACCTGAAAAGATGTGAAACTTCTATGGTAAGATTGCTATTGAATCTTACCATAGTACCATGAGAAGATGGAAAGCCATTTTGTTACAAAGTTGCTGGACCAGCCTCAATACCGCTGGTCAACCTCAGCTGCAGCTGCGACATAAAAAGAGGGGTGACATGTCGAAGAAAATTGCGATAATTGGCGCGGGCCCGGGTGGATTGACTGCCGGCATGATCTTGGCTCGTCATGGGTATGATGTTGAAATTTTTGAGAAAGAAGGTTATGTCGGCGGCAGGAATGCGCCTCTCAAACTGGATGGGTATACCTTCGATACCGGACCGACATTCCTGATGATGAACTTTGTTTTGGAGGAAGTGTTCAGCCTGGCAGGCAGGGACGTTACAAAGTACCTGGAACAGGTCAAGCTTGATCCGATGTACCGGCTTGTGTTCTCAGATCTTGAGCTGTCCCCTTCCAGCGATCAGCAGAAGATGGAACAGGAGCTTGCCAGGGTTTTCCCGGGCAGTGAACCGGGCTACCGGAAATTTCTGAAAAAGGAAAAAATTCGGTTCGATGCCATGTATCCCTGCCTGAAAGTTGATTATTCCTCGTTCAGTTCACTATTTTCGGCAAACCTGCTGAAAGCGATACCGCATTTATCATTGGGAAGATCCATTTTTGAAAACCTCGGGGAATATTTTACGCCCGAGAAGTTGAAGCTTTCCTTCACTTTCCAATCCAAATATCTGGGAATGTCCGCCTGGGAATGCCCCGCGGCCTTCTCGATTATTCCCTTTATAGAACATTCGTTTGGCATCTTTCATGTTATCGGCGGGCTCAACATGATTTCACAGGCGATGAGCAAGGTTTTTGCAGAGCATGGCGGGAAATTGCGGCTCAATACGCCGGTTGAACGCATCCTGCTCCAGAATAAAACGGCCAAAGGCGTTGTTCTTGTCGGCGGCGAAAAAGTAGATGCGGATGAAGTTATCATTAATGCTGATTTCGCTTATGCCATGGCGCATCTGACCGGCAATGCCGTTGCGAAGTATTCCCCGGAAAAGCTTGATGCCATGGAATACTCCTGCTCCACGTTCATGTTGTATCTCGGGATTGACCACCGCTATGACATTCCGCATCACAATGTGTTTTTTGCGGATAAATATCGTGAAAACATTGAGAATATCTTTCACAACGGCCGTCTATCCGACGATCTTTCTTTTTACGTGCAGAATGCCTCGGTAACGGATCCGACACTTGCGCCAGTCGGTCATTCGACCATCTATGTTCTGGTTCCCGTACCAAACATGTCGTTCCCCATATCATGGGAAAACGAAAAGGAGCGGTATGCAGAAAAGGTGTTGGATGCGCTCGAGTCGCGGGCCGGACTTACAGGCCTGCGTTCACATATCAAGGTCAAAAAAATCATGACTCCTGACGATTGGCAGAACAGCTACCATGTCTACAAGGGGGCAACGTTTAATCTTGCGCACACCCTCCGGCAGATGTTGTATTTTCGCCCCCACAACGAATTTGAGGGTTTCAGGAACTGTTATCTCGTCGGCGGAGGAACCCATCCCGGGAGCGGACTGCCGACTATTTACGAGTCGGGCAGAATATCGGCAGAAATGATTCTCTCGAAGTACGCGGGTGACAAGAAATGAACTCGTTACCGCATTTCGTGTCTGTGGTTAGGGTTCTCGCGATAGTGGCTCTGCTCTCGCCCGTCGCTCTCTTCGCGCAGAGCAATACGGGCGCTATCGTAGTTGAGATAACCGGATTCAATAATTCCGACGGCCAGGTAGGGGTACTGCTGTTTTCACGGGAAGAGGGCTTTCCCATGGATCATCAACAGGCAGTGAAAAAGATTTTTGCCGGGATTGACCGAAATACCTGCCGGATCACCCTGGAGAATATCCCGTACGGAACGTATGCGGTAAGTGTGTTCCACGACGAAAACGCTGACGGGAAGTTGAAACAGAATTTTATCGGCATACCCAAAGAGGGCATAGGGGCTTCCAGGAACCCCAGGATCAGGTTCGGTCCGCCGAGGTTTAAGGAAGCGCGCTTTACCGTGGATTCAAAAGAACTCAGGCTTCCCATCACCATGAGGTATCTGCAGACACACCGCACACAGAAAAATGAAGAGACCTCGATTCCGACAGAAAACCACTAGGAACCTGTCGGAATTCAGCCAACCATGAAAAGAGCAGACACAATGCCTCGGAAAACTCATCAACCACAACTTAACCCGGAGTTTCTCCAACGCTTTTGTTCCGAGGTCTACACCCATTACCATGCTCACCCCCGCCCCCTTCCGTGGCGCGAAACCAAAGATCCCTACCATATCCTGGTCTCCGAGATCATGCTCCAGCAGACACGGGTTGAGCGGGCCATTGGGAAGTACCGAGAGTTTCTCGCCGCATTTCCTGATTTCTCCGCCCTCGCGACGGCACCCCTGCGTGAAGTTCTGCAGGTTTGGCAGGGACTTGGCTACAACCGCAGGGCTATAGCTTTGCAGGAAACGGCAAAAAAGGTGGTCCTTGACTACAATGGCCTCCTTCCCGGCACACCGGAACAACTGCGAACCCTTCCCGGTATCGGCAGCTACACGGCCGGAGCAATCGCGGCTTTCGCCTTTCAGCAACCGGTACTTTTCATTGAAACCAATATCAGGGCGGCGTATATCCACTGTTTTTTCCAGGACAGACAAGATGTGAAAGACAGTGAAATCATGCCGCTAATCAGGGCCACTCTCGACACCGCAAATCCCAGAGAATGGTACTACGCCCTCATGGATTACGGCGTCATGCTGAAGCGAACCCAGACCAACCCCTCGAGAAAGAGCGCACACCATACTCGACAGAGCCGCTTCGAAGGCTCCGATCGACAACTACGGGGAGAAATTCTGAAATTTCTTCTCCGGGAACCTTTCTCGCGGAAAGAAGCAATTTTCCAGACACTGCAAGAAGACCCGCAACGGGTGGAAAAAATCCTGGCGGGCCTGGAAAAAGAAGGCTTCCTTAACAGAAAAGGCGTCGGATACAGCATTGCCGAGTAGCCCGTTAGAGGCACAGCAACCTCTCACTGAAGTAGCCTTCCCCTTCTTTTAAGCCGCGGAAAGCTGCCGTGGCGTCTGCTTCCCCACAGGAAAAGTCCGAAAAAAACCTGGCGACCCTTGCCAGCATATACCCGCCATGGTACAATGAATCATAAGAAAGGAGGCGATGATTCACGACCGTTGTCTCACATCCTATAAGAAGTGACGATGTCGGGCGGGATGAAAATCCTTCCTGAATTTCCCCCTGCCCGGGGGACAATTATCAAAGAAATGACGAAAGGCTGGGAGCAAAATGCACCCGGCCTTTTGTATATTCCGACGCAGCCAGTACCGCAGAAGAGAAGGAGATAGCGTATCGCAACCAATTTTGATGAAATCATAGACCGGAGAGGCAGCTCAAGCGAGAAATGGGAGCGGTATCGAGGCCGGGACATCATCCCTCTCTGGGTGGCCGACATGGACTTCCGCGCACCGCAACCAATTATCGATGCCCTGCAGGAACGGGTTGACCATGGAATATTTGGGTATACCCGGCCGCTGGAAGGACTGGCAGAAACTGTCGTCGGACACCTGAAAGATGAATACGGCTGGAGCATCGATCAAGAGTGGCTTGTCTGGCTGCCAGGCCTGGTAACTGGTCTCAATCTGGCCTGTCGGGCTGTCGGAGAAGACGGAGACGAGGTACTCAGCGCCGTTCCAATCTACCCACCCTTCCTCACCGCACCACGCCATTCACTCCGCAATCTGATCACGACACACCTGGTGGAAGACAGGGGCAGCTGGGTTTTCGATTTTGCCGACATGGAGCGGGTAATAACCCCCAGAACCCGACTATTTCTCCTCTGCAATCCCCACAATCCGGTAGGACGCGTATTCAGCCGGGAAGAGCTTCATCGCATCGCGGAGTTGTGCGAGCGACACAAGCTTTTCATCTGCTCTGACGAAATACACGCCGGCCTGATACTGGACAAAGACAGCAAACACGTTCCTATTGCCACCATTTCAACTGAGGTCGCTTCCCGTACCATCACCCTTCTTGCCCCGAGCAAGACTTTTAATATTCCGGGCCTTGGCTGCGCCTTTGCCGTCATTCCCGATCCTGGGCTCCGGCGACGGTTTCTCCAGGCTATGGCAGGCATCGTGCCGTCGGTAAACGCCCTCGGTTTTACCGCTGCCCTCGCCGCCTATCGTGACTGCGGAGACTGGCACCGTGAACTTCTCGAGTATCTGAGGGGAAACCGGGACCTGGTGCACAAGGCGATAAACGGGATCAAGGGGCTCTCAATGCAGCAGGTGGAAGCAACATATCTGGCCTGGATCGATACGAGAAAAAGTGGTGGCAATGATCCGATCGCTTTCTTCGAACAGGCCGGAGTGGGTTTATCGCGCGGCAGCGACTTTGGCGATCCCGGATTTGTCCGGCTCAACTTCGGTTGCCCGCGCCCCCTTCTTCAGGAAGCCCTGGACAGGATAGGGGCAGCTTTCGCTGCAAACGTCCGCTGATCGGGAATCGACACCTTCACACAATCCCTGCAATTCGGAGCCTGTCGGACTTAGGGTGGATCTGCTGCAAATCCGTCTGGACGGTCCATATTCCGCCGCTTTTTGGGGCAATAGAACAACTATTGCCCTGCATAATCGACAAAATCTGTCCTCGCCCAGCCGAATTTTCGCTTCGATTTCCTAAGTCCGACAGGCTCCTGGCTTCCGGCTTACCATCGACAAAACCAATAGAGTTCAAGATATAAATCGATATTATCAATTTGACTTATGGAATGAATCCATTACTATCTTCCCTCGGCAGCATATCTCTCAAAACAATTCCTGATTGAGGCAACCGTGCCATCCGGCTTGAACACCATTACTTTCTGGTCCTATCATCTTCTCAGAGTCCTCATGGGCGGTATCTTTATCTATTCGGGAGCCGTGAAACTGCTGGACGTCAAGGGGTTTGCCCGCATGATCTCCTTGTACGAGCTCGTTCCAGACCAGTTACTGGCACCTGTTGCCCTTGGTCTGCCGGCACTGGAACTGCTGGCCGGCATCGGCATACTGTTCGAAATTCCCGGAGCACTTTCCGCAATCTTTGCCATGCTCATCATGTTCTGTTCCATTCTCTGGTACGGTATCCTGAAGGATCTCGATATCGACTGCGGATGTTTTTCCACGGCGGAACTGAAGGGACAGAACAGCCTCAGGCAGGCCCTCTATCGCGATTTCGTCATGATTGCCGGCTGTTGTTATCTTTATCTGTACCGGTTCCTCCGCATACGGCGTGAACTGGGAGCCAGTGTACCGGTAAAATTCATAAAAATCATCTAGGAGGAAGTTCGTATGGCTGCAAAACTGAAAAAAATGATTCCCGCAACACTCACCCTTCTTGCCGTGACGCTCCTTGCAACAAACGTATTCGCTTGGGGAGCAAAAGAACTTGAAACAGAGCAAAGCGCAATCACCTTTTCCGCGGAAGTGGAACGAGGCGGGTACAAGGTCGTGTCCACGCCGGAACTGAAAAAGTGGCTGGATGAGAAAAAGGACCTGCTGATTGTCGATACCATGCCCTATGCCGACAGCTACAAGAAGAATCACATCCCCGGAGCAATGCACATGGAATTCCCCATTCCGGAGATGAAGTCTATTGACGACAAGACAAAGACCGCGCTGGTAAAACTCCTCGGCACGGACAAAAGCCGCCTCCTTGTATTTTATTGCGGATTCACCAAATGCACCCGCAGCCACAACGCCGCCATGTGGGCGGTCAAACTCGGCTACAAAAACGTGTATCGCCTTCCCGGCGGCGTCAAGGCATGGAAAGAGTCTGATTATCAGCTGGCCACGAGTAAATAAGCATACAATCTTCGCAGCACCTGCCTGAAACCAAAAAAGGGGCGCGATGATGGAAACTGAAATGATTCCTCCATCATGCCCCTTTTTTTGTTTGCTTCGACTTTTTCACCCTCTTGTGTTTACTTGCGAAGCGGATAAAACAGGAGTAAATTCCCGAGGTTATTCCAGCGTAAACAAACCGAATTTTCGCTTCAATTTCCTGAGTCCGACAGGCTCCTATCGCGCTTTGACACTGATGACATATTTGAGATAACGCCCCTCCGGAAAGGTGACAGGATACGGGAAATCCTCCGGCTGACCTGCCATGCTGATAACCCTCAGATCAGAGCCGGCTTTGAGTGCTCCGCGACGCAACTCCTTGAGGTAGTCAGCCAGATCCAGTTTCTGGTGGTTGGATGAAGTGATCAGCAGCCCGCCGTCGCTCAAAAGCGGCAGCGCCGCAGCAACCAGGTCGGAGGTGCCACCGCGGGTGGTGAAGCGGCTCTTCCCGGTGGTGGAGAAGGAGGGCGGATCCATCAGGATGATATCGTAGTGCTTCTTCTTTACCGCCAAATCTGCCAGCACGGACAGGCAATCGCCCACCAGGAACTCATAGCGCTTCGGATTGAGGTGATTGATGCCGAAATTGGCCTTGGCCCAGTCCGTATACCCGGAGGACACATCCACATTGGTCACCTGACTGGCCCCGGCAGAGGCAGCAGCAACGGAAAAAGCGCCGGTGTAGGCAAACAGGTTCAGCAGTCGTTTACCCTCCACTCGTGTCATCAGGTCACGGCGGTTGCGGCGCTGGTCCAGAAACAGTCCGGTGTTCAGCCCCTGTTCCAGGCTGACGAGGAAGTTGAGACCGTTTTCGCGCACCTCGAGCTGCTGCGGTGCCGGTTTGCCGATCAGCAAGCGCCCGTAGCGCTTATTGTCGCTGGCCGCCTCCAGTTCCCTGGTCTTCTGGGGACGACCTTTTTCGTAGATACCTGTCGGTGAGAGCAGCTCCTGCAGCGCCCGGGTTACCAGCGGCAGGTGGGGACGCCAACCGGCGCAGTAAATCTGCACCATCAGGTAATCGCCATAGCGGTCAACCGTCAGGCCGGGAAGGCCGTCACCTTCGGCATTAACCAGTCGGTAGGCGTTTGTTTCCGCAAGATCGGCATGGCAGCTTCGCAGGTTGATGGCTGTTTTCAGCTGCGCTGCAATCCAGGACTGATCCAGCCTGATGCGCTTGCTTGACAACACCCGTGCCACAATGCGGTCGGCCGGATCGAGCAGAGCCGTAGCCAGAAAACGCCCGGCACTGTCGGTTAACGAAACCACCTGGCCTGCCTGCCCGGACGGCCAGCGTTTTGTGTGGCTGTCGGCGATCACCCAGGGATGACCCAACTCCAACATTTGAACTGTTTCCGGCCCGACTATTCTATTTTCCTGCTGCATCAAATGGTACTCCTGTCAGGTGGTGTAATTTTTTGACGGTATCGCCCTCCCTGATAAAGCGCAAGCATTTTTTCAGGTAACCACTCGCCGTTACCTGAAGAGTGCGTAGCTGACCCCCCATCCTTCCGAAGTTGCATACGTTCCTTGACCTGTACCATTCGACTGATACTCTTTCTAAAAGTGAGTCCTCACATTTATATTGAAGTCGGTGATCGAGAAAATTGGCGACGATCTTTGCCAGATACTGACCTCGGTGCGAAACATTTCCGCCCCCCTGAAACGGATGGAAAGTATCTCTGGGAAACCTTTATGAAATCTATCGAGAAAAGGCCTCTTCTTTGACCCTAGGACCCGGCTAACTAAAATCAAGAAACCGCACCCGGTTCATCCGCACAGCACACAGTCTGGAGGAAACAATGAACGATGTAAAATCTGATCAGAAACTGATGGATATTTCAAGCAAGACAATCGGCGAGATCGTCGCCGACGACTATCGGACCGCCAGGGTCTTCGAAGACCATGACATTGATTTCTGTTGTGGCGGCAAGATTACCCTTTCTGCGATCTGCCGGGATAAGGGCATCGAACTTGCCGTCATCGAGCAGGAGCTTGCAACCGTAAAAGTCGCGGCGCTCGACAGGAGCCTGAACTACACGGCATGGGAGCTTCCTTTTCTCATGGATTTTATCGTCAACACCCACCACGCCTATCTTCATGAAAATATGGGGCAGATTGCCGGGTACACCCGGAAGATCGCGGAAGTCCATGGTGCCAACCATCCCGAGGTGCTGGAGGTAGCCGAAATATTCGGCAAGATAGTCCCCGAATTGGTGGACCATTTGCGCTACGAAGAAGAGGTGTTTTTCCCTACCATCAAACGAATTGATGCCGCCGCAAAATCAGCTGCAGTTCCGGATACGATGGATGTGGAATCACTCAAGGCAGGCCTTGAAAAACTCCAGCGCGAACACGAAGAGGTTGGTGACGCTATTCACAGAATCCGCCATCTTGCGAAAGACTATCAAATCCCGGGCGATGCCTGCAACACCTTTATGCTCACGTATCAGAAGCTCAAGGAATTCGAGGACGATCTGCACAAACACGTGCATCTCGAAAACAATATTCTTTTTCCAAAAGCGGCACAGCTGTTTTCATCTGAAAGGACACGGTAAATGAGTATTCCTGTCAAAAACACTATAACGTGGGTCGGCAAGATCGATTGGGAACTCCGCAAGTTCCACGGAGAAGAATATTCAACGCACAGAGGGTCAACCTATAATTCCTATCTGGTTCGCGATGAAAAAACGGTGTTGGTAGAGACTGTGTGGACGCCCTTTGCCAAGGAATTCGTGCAAAATCTGCAAAAAGAAATCGCTCTGGACAAAATTGATTACATAATCGCAAATCATGCCGAATGTGACCACAGCGGGGCCTTGCCGGAACTTATGCGCCTGATTCCGGACACCCCCATTTACTGCACTGCCAATGCCGTCAAGTCGCTGAAGGGCCATTATCATCAGGATTGGAATTTCAAGATCGTAAAAAGCGGTGACCGCCTGAACATCGGCTCGAAGGATTTCATCTTTATCGAAGCACCGATGCTCCATTGGCCGGACAGCATGTTCTGCTATTTGACCGAAGACAATGTCCTGTTCAGTAGCGATGCCTTCGGACAGCATTATGCGACGGAACATCTGTTCAACGATCTGGTTGATCAAGCTGAACTGTTTCAGGAATGCCTCAAGTACTACGCGAATATCCTGACCCCTTTCAGCGCCTTTGTTGACCGGAAAATCAAGGAATTCGTCAGTCTGAACGTGCCTCTTGACATGATCTGCACCAGTCATGGCGTCATATGGCGCGACAATCCGCTGCAGATTGTTACCAAATACGTTGAATGGGCTGCAGATTACCAGGAAAACCAGATAACCATTATCTACGACACGATGTGGGGCGGGACAAGGAAAATGGCTGAAGCGCTTGCCGGTGGAATCACTGAGGAAGACAAGGAAGTTACGGTCAAGATTTATAATGCCGCTCGTTCGGACAAGAATGACATTATCTCGGAAATTTTCAAATCAAAGGCTATCGTGGTCGGTTCCCCGACGATAAATCGCGGTATTCTCTCCGCAATAGCTGGAATTCTCGAGGAAATAAGGGGGCTGGGCTTCAAGAACAAGAAAGCCGCAGCATTCGGGACCTATGGCTGGAGTGGCGAATCGGTTGCTATGATTGCCGAGAGGCTGCAGGCAGGGGGGTTCACGATTATCGACCACGGTTTGAAGGAGATGTGGAACCCCGATGAGCAGAGCCTTGCAAAGTGCGAAGCCTTCGGCAAGGAGTTTGGCACACAGGTAAAATAAATCGCAAGATACGTTACCAAGGCGTAGAACGTGCCAACCGAATAGCCGTCTGAAAAATAGGTAGTTTCCATCCGGAAAGTCTCGGCAGGGGCTGGGCTGGAACTTCCCCGAAGCCTCTCGTAATCGGTCACCACCTTTTCCACGGATCAGGCAACCTGCTGGCTTCAGGCGATTTTCTTGCTGTCGCCATCTTGCCATAAAGCCGTACGAGAGGCTCCGTGAAAGCCCCAGCACATCGCGGAACAGCACTGTTTTGGAATTTCCGGATGGACGCTGGATACGTATTTGTTGCAGGTGAGATTAACGGCGCGAAACATGTACCAGTATAAACAGCGCTACTCAGGTACCTGGTTACAGGAGCCATTCACCCCACCGGTTGTCCTTGCCTACTTGACTGCCGCATGATACGCCTGGACCCGACGGTTATGGTAGCGACCCTCGGCCGTTTCATTGGTGTCAATCGGTTTGCTTTCTCCATATCCGATTGCCTTGATCCGTTTGGCATCGATACCGAACTTGTCGACAATGTACTTCTCGACAGCCTTGGCACGTCGTTCGGAGAGCTTCTGGTTATACGCGTTTTTCCCCACGTTATCGGTGTGGCCTTCAACAGTGATTGTTGCTGTGGGATAGTTCTGCAGGAACTCGCCTACCGCATTTACATTCGAATAAAACTCAGGTTTGACCACTGACTTGTCAAAGTCAAACTCAATGAGCAGGTTGACGGTTTCTTCTTTTTCCGGACTGAGTACCACCGGTGATGGCGCAGCAACGGTTACATTTGCCGTGCTGGAGGTAGCACCTTCAGGCCCGCTGCAGTTCAGGAGATAGGTGGTGTTGGCCATTGGTGTGATATCCTTGCCGCCTTTCGGCGCTACCGGGCCGATGCCGGGCTGGAGATCGCAATTTGTGACATTTTGCGCATCCCAGGTGAGAGTAGCTGTTTCTCCTCGCGTAACGGTGCGGGGGGTTACCGACAGGCTGCTCGTCGGGACCGGTGCTGCAACCGGTTGGCTGGCAACAACGATGTTTGCGCTGCTGTTTGTTGTGCCGCCCGGGCCGTTGCACGACAGGTAGTAGGAGGTATCAGCCGAGGGCGAGACAGTCATACTTCCAGCGGTATGCACAGCGCCGATGCCGGGCTGGATATCACAGGTCGTGGTGTTATTCGATGCCCATTTGAGCGTGGCAGACTCCCCGCTGGTAATGGATCCGGGCACAACTGACAGGCTGCTGGTTGGAACAGGAGCTGTCTTGCCGCCAATGAGGAAGGTGAGTCCAGCGGTGTATTCCCAGTTGTACATGATACTGTTATGCTTTTCAAAAATGAACAGCTGACGGGCATCACCACGCAGGGCAATGGAATCGGTCAGGAAGTACTTGAGTCCCAGGCCGGCATTGGCGGTGGCGTCGGTGTTGCTCCCCCCCTGATAACTTGAGCCGTGACCTTTTGTGATGCCGCCGCCCCCTATGGCGAGATACGGTACCAACGGACCATCCGGCATCAGGTTATAGAGAATGTCCAGGCGATAGGACAGGGCATTGATGCTCTGTTTACCTTGTGTCCTTTTCGTTGCCAGGTAATCGCCGACCAGTTCCACTCCCCAGTTCTCGGTCAGGTTGTAACCGATTCGCAGTCCATAGACAGGCGCTGTCTTCAAATGCTCAGCACCATCAAAAGTGTAGCCGCCGACAAAGGGCGATAGGGAAAGCGCCCCCGCTCGTTCTCCGGCGGCAACAGGTGCTGCCATGATACACAAGGCAGCGAAGGTCATCATCAATGCGGCTAGTTTCTTTACCATTAAATACTCCTTTAAATAAATTCCCTGGTAACCTCCCAGCTATGCCGGGTGACTCAAGGTTTGACAGTTCCGGGATTATGTTTTTCCATGTTTCAAATTTGCCACCGGGAAGCAAATTTTTGCAGGTATGACAGCATGTCATTTTTTGTGTATCCTGTCATGCCCAGTCGGGGGCAGAAGAATATGCCGTTGAATGCTGTGCTTCACTTGCTACTCCCCAAAAACCTTCTTGACCTCGCCGATCTTTTTCTGGACTTTGCCGGCTATCTTTTCACCGGTGCCTTCGGCTTCCAACTCTGAATTGTCGGTGATTTCTCCAACGACCTCCTTGGCCTTACCCTTCACTTCGTGAAACGTACCTTCGGCTTTGTCCCTGCTGCTCGATTTCATAGCGTCCTCCTGTCTGATATGACGATCGTTTCCATCGCTTCCAAGTTTCCAAATTCTGGAAATCTCGTTGTTGCATTTTCAGGGCGTATCCGCTGTGACTTCATTATCCAGAAAAGGAAGTTCTTGTAAGAATAGTTCCTTGTTTGAAATCCTGCGATAAACAACCACCGTAAAAATGCTTCAACCTCGTAACATTACATCTTTTATGCCAAGGGAAAACTGTGGATACTTCGGGTGCAACTGGTTGATTGGGCTGGACAAATTGAAACAGAGCAGGCGGGTGTGAAGAAAAAACCGTCAGCGGTAGCCGTTAAATCTGACAGTACTGTCGCATATGACGGACCACGTTGAGGAAGCTTATGTATGTCACATTCTTTATGTAAATCGAAATTGGCGGGGCATTCAAAGTAGGAAACTACTAGTGTCATAGGAAACTACTGGTGTCAGGTCTCCACGTATGACATTGTCACAGGTGGAAACCTGACACCCAGATGATTTTTTCTGTAGGGTTGTGCAAGAATAGTTTTCTCAGGCCTATACTTTCTTAACCGCTTTCTTGGCTTGTGGCGCTTTCTTTACCTTTGTCCCTTTTGCTTCTGCAATATTAGCCATCCTTACCGCTCTGGCTTTTGCAAGGTTATCAGCTAATCCTCGATCAAGAGCGAATTTCTTTCTGCTCTCGGAAAACTTCTTGGCAGTTAACGGTTGATTTGAAGCAATGCCAAACTGTCTCTTATATTCTCCCGGCTTCATATCGTGGGCGGTACTCAGATGGCGGGATAAGGTCTTCATTCCTCCCTTACCGCAGATCAAACAAATTACCTCATTCGGCCTGATTGATTGCTTAGCCGAAATAGTAGGGGCATTCACTTCTGCAATAACTGGAACGGCTACACCCTCCTCAAGGTTCTTCAATGTTTTGTAGACAAGATTTATTTCTTCAAGGAGTTGTTCGGTGGTCATTGCTGTAGTGGATGCATGAGATTCTACGAGTGATGCTGCTAATTCGAGCAAAGTTGACATTTGGTTTTCTCCATTTTGTAGTAGTTATAGTATGATTATTCAGATTACAGGCACTTTGTCAAATATTTAACGTATTACTTGTCTCTGTAATCGATTAAGCGCTGTCTGTATCTCTTTTGCTTCGGATTTCCACAGACCATTAATCACGATGGGTTGGCTCCCTCCAGAAGTCTCTATCGATATCGTCGAAAAGAAAATGCCGTTTGTTATATGAAGGGAAGCGATAGCTTTGTAGTTAATATGCTGTTCATTTGAACCGAAAATACGTCCTTTGCGAAACACTATACCATCACTAACCAGCACTAGAGAATCTGGGAATAACGTATTTCCTGCCGTCCAACGGTTTGAGTGATATGTCTTTTCCTCAATTCTCGGTACGCTTTCTGTCGTTCCGGCCTCTGGTAGTGTTTTTGGCTCTGAGTTGCCTTGCAAGAGTACCTGTCTCTTTGCCTCGGTAAATTCTTCCTCAGTGAGGTGGCCTTCTCGTAGTAAGTCAGCGAGTCTACGTAGTTCCTCTGATATATTCATTTGTATCCTGTCCTTCTGTTTTTATTGTCTGACTCAAATCAGCTAACACCATAATATACAATGGTTTCTAAGGCAACTGATAATGAGTTCCAGTTCGTGTCCATCCGGATAGTCTCGCCTGGGGTTGGGCTGGAACAGCACTGATGTGACTTTCCGGACAGTACCTATTTATAAAAACGATAGTTATTGCCGATAATGTTAATTATATCAATTGGACTTGCGGTTAATGAGTTTGCTATGGTGTCGGCTCGTACCACTCCAGGGGATCTTCGACAGAGGCTTCCTCTGCCGATTACGACAATTTTTCCCCTTTGTATAATCCTTCGCTGTTGTATTGACGCGGACGTTCCGGGCACAGATC
>Ga0351945_1053_pt2 | contig 16894 bp, 11 predicted proteins | sample BONcelT113001F14_FD_205814 | JGI IMG/M metagenome (GOLD analysis project Ga0351945, IMG submission 205814) | Enriched cells from coal bed in the Powder River Basin, Montana, United States - BONCAT cells T11 rep3 HSBNCT.T11.300.1.F14 ... | reverse complement strand
TTCCTTGTGCGCCAGGTAGGCACGGAAACCTTCCAGCACTGCCCGCTCGAGAGCGGCCGGAAGAGCCGCGGCCGAGGGCAGGTCGCGCCGACTCACCTCGTAACTCGTCTTGTCCCGCAGGGCTTCGAGCACGGCACCCGGGTCACCCTCGTTGATCGCCCGGCTGACGATGTCGATTGCGCTCCCGGCATCGAAACGATAATTTTGTCTCAAGACCACCAGGGAATCCGTAAGAATCGCTGATTCAGATTTCTCATCGGATCCTCCCGGCGAACAGCCGGCAACGTCGGCCAGATAGCAGCAAAAATCAGGGGAATAACGCGGAGCACTGCCTGTTGAACAGATATCGCCGAGCACCGCACCCGGCTCAACGGAGGCGAGCTGGTCCCGGTCGCCAAGCAGTATCAGTCTCCCGGTGCGGGGCAGGGCCTGCACCAGTTTCGCCATCAGCGGCAGGGCGATCATGGAAGCCTCGTCGATCACCACGATATCGTACGGCAGTTGGTTGTCCCTGTCATGACGGAACCGGCATGACCCGGGGATTACCCCCAGCAGGCGATGCAGGGTAGAAACATCGTCGGGGATCAGCTCACAGACGCCGGTGGTTTCCCGGAGACGTCCCTTGGCACGACGGATTGACTCCCGCAGACGAGCGGCGGCCTTGCCCGTAGGTGCGGCAAGAGCAATGCGGAGACGCTCTCCCCCACACTGCTCCAGCAGCAGGGCCAGGATCTTTACCACTGTTGTGGTCTTGCCGGTACCCGGACCGCCGGAGATAACGCACAAATGGCTCCAGAGCGCCGCAGCTGCGGCGATTTTCTGCCAATCCGGCCCATTGCCCGTCGAGTCTCGAAACAGCCGGGAAATGCCGTCCTTCACCCAGGCATTGTCAAGCCCGGTCGACCGCTCGGAAGCCAGGGAAAGGAGCGCCTCGGCCAGTTTCCGTTCATAGAGCCAGTAGCGATAGAGGTACAAGCGATTCTCTCCGTCGAGGATCAGGGGGGCGAATTCCCCCGGACGTCCCACCACGCCGCTTTCCCGCAGGAGAGTTGCTGCGGGAATAAGTTCACCGGCAGGTATGGCATCCTCAAGGTGCAGACAGATATGGCCTTCTCCGGTCCCCCGGCTCAGCTCCTGCACCAGCGGTTTCAGTGCTTCTGCGCTGCACCCTGCGAGACGGCAAAGAAAATCCGCGAAGGAGGTATCTATTTCACGGTACGCCGTGGTTTCACTCAGCATCGTCCGTCACCTTCATACTCCATGAGACAGTCGGTCAGCTCGCGCACCAGCCCTTCCGGCGGCACGTCATAGTAAACGCCGTTGCCGGGCAGGTCGGGGTCGACACCACGAAGAAACAGGTAGAGGACCCCGCCGAAATGCGTGGCATAGCGATAGGCAGGGTCGCGTCTCTCCAGATAACGGTTCAGGGCGACCAGGTACAGGAGGTACTGAAAGTGATAGAGTTTATGCACCATCTCGTGTGCCAGTCGCTCACGGCAGTAATCCCCCAGCCGGTTGCCAAGGTGATTCGATTTCCAGTCAACCAGATAGTACTTTCCTGCCTGGCGGAACACCAGGTCCATAAAACCGCGAACCATACCATGGACCCTAGTGAAAGAGAGCCGATCGGCAACTCCCGCGAGTTCCGCAGCCGCCTCTTTCCTGTCCCAGCGGGAGAGAATCTTTGCCACCTGTCGTGATTCGACAAAAGACAGGGGGAAGAAAAACTCCATTTCGACAATGCGGTCACGCTGGCCAAGCCCTCCCAGTAGAACGCGGCCGTCGGCAACCGGAAGCGGTGTCGCGAGAACATTCCTCAGCATCGCGCACACCGCTTCCCGCCAGGAAGGGTCGAAACCGTACCGTCCCAGCTGATTGCCAACCAAATCTTCCAGGTGGCTATTACGCATGCGGGAAAAATCGAGTTGTTCGAAGATGGCATGGAAGAAGAGGCCTGCCGTGGTCCCCCGGGGAAAGGCAAACAGCGATTCGGGCGGAGCGGAAACCGGTTGGTTTTCGGCCGGATACTCGTCTGCTCCACCGGCAGTTCCCTGATCACGGTCCGGCAGCTCGGCGGTTTCCCGGTGTCCGGCAGAGAATGAGGTAAAACTTGCCACCCGCCAGTCTTTTTCGATGGCTCTCGAGAAGGAGCTGCATTCAACAGGGACTGTCCCGGCAACAGCGGGAGCATCGGCCGCAGCGACCGGTTCGGGATCAACGGTAACTGTCACACTACCCTGGCTGTCCTGTGCGACCTGCTGGAGTCGTTCCACCAGGGTATGGTCGGAGATATCTTTCATAACGCCCGACATTCGTGCAACGACATCAAGAATCTCTTCATCGGGATAATGCAGCAGGTACGCCGGCGCCGATGTTTCGGCATACCGGAATCGTCCCCACACCAGGTAACAGCGGTACTTGGCCCGGGTCAGAGCAACATAGAGGAGACGCACATTTTCCGCCAGCGCCTCATTTCCAGCTGCAATCCGGTGCCGCTCAAAGTCCGCGGAACCGAAATCCACCACTTGCCGATAGCCGTCATGACAAACGACGGTATCATCAGGCTCGAAAACGCCCCCCCAGGAAAACGGGCAGAAAACGATAGGATACTCCAACCCTTTACTCACATGAATGGTAACGATTCGCACGGCCTTGGCATCGGACTCCAGTCGGATCTGAAACTCCTCGTTCTCGGGAGGGGCGCACACCCTTTCGCCAAACCAGGCACTGAGGGCATCCATCCCGAGCGGTCCTTCCGTCGCGGCCTGGTGGAGCACTTCGCCGCAATGGAGAATATTGGTAAGCCGACGTTCGCCATCGGACAGGGAAAGAATCCGCTCCCGTCCCCTTTCTCGCGACAGCATGGTCCGGAAGAATACCATAAAACCCCGATCGCGCCAGAGGTCATGGTACTCTCTGAAGGAGACGAGACGGCCCTCCCAGGCACGATCATCAGCGAAAAAAGCCGCGATCTCGTTGCCCGACAGCCCGAAAAACGAGGTGGCCAGGGCTGCCCGCACCAGCACCTCACGGGAAGGCTCTGCGACCGCCTCCAGAACCCGGTGCACCTCCCGGGCTTCACGGGTGGTAAACAGACTGGCCGTGCTCTGCACCACGGAGGGGATGTTTTGGACCCGCAAGGCTTCCTGTACCAGAGCTGCCTGATCATGGCTCCGGACTATTACGGCAATATCCTCGGGCAGAACTCCCCGACCGTCAAGCAGCGCCCGCTTGTTGCAGCCATCCGCAAGCAGACCGGAAATCTCCGCGGCCAGCACACGAACAATCCTTTCTTTGGCCGTACCGATAGCGATAACTTTTCCATCTTCTTCGTTCCGCCCAAGAAACCAGACCTGGAGGGGCGACGGGTCTCGTCCTTCGACTACCAGCGGACGCTTGTCCCGTGCAGCTTCCACCCCGGGATAGCCGATTGCGGGAAAGAGAAACGGGCGTTTCTCCTGCTGCCGGAAGAGAATATTCAAAGCGTCGACCATTTCCGGTGCCGAACGCCAGTTCCTGTCCATGGTGAAGCGGTTTTTCTCCGGCACGTCCGCTCTGGCTTCTAGGTAGGCAAAGATATCTGCGCCCCGGAAGCTGTAAATCGCCTGTTTCGGGTCGCCGATCAGAAACAGGGGCCCTGCCCCTGCTGCGAAAATCCGCCGAAAGATACGGTACTGGACCGGATCTGTGTCCTGAAATTCATCAATAAGGGCCGCCCGGTAACGCTCACGCAGCCGTGCCGCAAGATCGGAACCCGATGGACCCTCGAGGGCGCAGTAGAGATCGGTCAGGAGATCGTCATAAAAGCGGATATTTCGTTCCGCCTTTACCCGGGAAAGTCGCTCGCGGGCAAAAAGGAACAGGCTGCCCTTCAGGGCAATGAAGCGCATCTCCACCAGATCCAGCAACTCACCGCAGCGGTCGAAAAACTCGTGGCGCGGAGGGGCATCGCGTTTCAGCGCCTGTCTCGCGAGAAAGGCCGTTGAAAACTTTTCAATCCCCTCGAACAGGCCGAACGGGTTTCCTGCAGCAAGATAGCCGTCCATTGCCGCCAGCAGTCCGGGGACACTATCCGCCCGATACCTGTCCTTCGCCCTGCTCAAACCCTTGTGGCTGGCAAAGATCTCTTCCAACTCCGGCCTGCTTTGCTGCCAGAGTGTCACCAGCAGGTCAAACGAGGAGCGACAGTTCCGGGACATTTGCTCCACCTGGTCCTGGTCGTAGAGCGGCATCACACTAAGGTCGGGGTTGGCCAGCTTGCCACGAAGGAAACGGGCCATATCGTCAAGAAACCACTTCTTGCGCAGGACGGCGGCTACCAGCGGGGCTTCTTCTCCAAAGAAATTACTTCGCCAGAAATCGGCAACGATCTCCTGGATCAAGGGATTCTGATCGGTGACCAGTTCGGTATCATAGAGAGAACCGGTCTCGAAGGCATTCTCCTGAAGTGCCCGGGAACAAAAACCATGGATCGTAGAAATGGATGCACAGTCGAACGTGTGCAAGGCAAGATCGAGACGTTCGATCGCTTTTTCCCGGCCCGGCCACCAGGGGTTCGCACCCGCCAGAAGGGCAGCTGAGAATTCGTCTTCCGCTCCGCAGCCGCTGAGAAAATCCCTGCCGATGCGCAGACGTTCACGGATACGGCTTCTCAACTCCTTGGTTGCCGCCTCGGTAAAGGTCACAACGAGAAGGTTTTCGGGCAGCAGCCCCTGCTCAACAACAAGACGTAGAAAGAGGCAGGCAATAGCATAAGTCTTGCCGGTACCGGCGCTCGCCTCGATGAGATTATGTCCCGCCAGTTCAATGGTGAGATTGTCGTAGATTTCCATGATTACCGTGTTACGCCAGTCCGTTGAGAAAATAGCTCCAAGTGCCAAAAAGAAACCTGATTAGCGTCAATCTTCCGCTGAGATCCCTTCTCCCTGAGGGAGAAGGTGGCCAGCTTGCGCGCCGAAGCTTCAGCGAAGGAGTGAAGGCCGGATGAGGGGGTAGCAGTACCTATAAATCCAGCTTTTCCCCCTCACCCTAACCACTCCCTCAGGGAGAGGGGACTGTGTAAAACCATAGCCGAAAATTGACGCTTCTGCGTAACTTCAAGGTAAGTGTTTGAAATAACGTTCTTTGCATTTATTGAAGTTACTCTGCGACAAAACACCGCCCCAGGCGGGGTCGGGGGCTAATCAGGAAAAGAAATGAGAATCACCCCTCGCAATGGTGCAGCAGCGGTTCGAGGATCGCCCTCGTCACCTGTTCGAATTCATCATCAAGAGGATCCGTGTCCCCAAAGCAAAGCTGGTAGTACGGATCATCCCCCTCGGGATAACGATCCCCACACCAGGCGCTCCTGGCGCTGCCCATGTCCCATTTCCTGCCATAGGCAAAGGACGCCCTGGGGAAAAACTTCAGCGGTTGCCGCAATCCCGTCCAATAGAAATCGAGCAGCAGCCGAAGGCACTCTCCGCTTTCTTTCACCGGGAGCAGGCGCATGATTCCGTCAGTCGTCGCCAGGGCACTCACTACCGGATACCCGTCTCTCTTCGTTTCATTGAGCAACAGGTGCTCGATCCAGAGGCGCATCTGGTCTCGACCGGATCGCTTGGCGCAGCGACTGCGCAGCAGAACTTCCGGCCAGATCCCGGAAAGCCGTCCGGAAATCCTGAACAGTCCTAATCTGATATCCAGTTCAAGGGGCTCCAGCGATGGCTGCTCTCCGGTCAGGGTACATATCCCGGCAGCGAACTCCGTTACCTGCTCCTCCAACCCCCGGAACACCATTTCCCCCTGCTGTGCGGGAGGGAGAATTCCCTGGGCCCTGGTCACGGCAAGCAGTTGATCAGTATCCCCTCCCGCCAGTAGCTGATCGAGCAATCTTCGCCGGACGTGGTAGGCATCCAGCGGTTCAAGTCCGAAGGGTTCCCGATCCTCGAGGGGAGGAGCCAGGTCGTCAAGACGGAGTCCGACCCGATTGCGGAGCAGATACTTTGCCGGGTTATCGAAAAAAGCCAGAAGACTTCCGAGTGAGACCTCCCGCAATTCTTCGGCAGGTTCAGGCAACAATTCGCTGAAAAACGGCGTACCAGGACGAGTCCCCTCCAGACGGGAGCACACCGCCCGGAAGTTATCCTCGGAAAAGCTGAACAAGCCGCCTTCTCCGGTAAAGTACTCCGGGCTGAACGGCTGCAGACGATGATGGATTATGAGCTCTGCCGGAAAGGAATCGCTCCCGTCGCTAAAGCGCTGTCCCAGGTATTCGATCAGCTCGTCCACCAGCACCGACGGCGGAAGCCCGGCATTGTCACGGATACTCTGACCGGTATAGCTCACGACAAAGCGTTCGCGGGCCGAGAGGAGCGCCTCGAGGAAGAGATACCGGTCCTCATCCCGCAACGAGCGGTCCCCCCTGCGAGGTTCCCGGGCAATCAGGTCAAACCCGGTCGGTCTGTTTTGCCGGGGAAATTCGCCGTCATTCATGCCGAGCAGGACAATGACCCGGAAAGGAATGCTTCGCATCGGCAACATGGCGCAGAAGGTTACCCCTCCGGTCATGAAACCGAGCCCCTGCTCCTGCCGGTCAAGTTCCCCTTCAAGCCAGGAGCGGAACACCGGCAAACCGACCTCCTCGATATAATCGGTTTGCTCGGGCAGGGTTCGCAGCGTATCAAACAGCGCGTTCAGAAAAGTGAGCTCCTGCAGCTCATCATCTCCGGGGCAGATAAAATCAGCGAGGATCTCCCGACAGACGGTTTCCCATTGGCTGAGGGTTCGCTGCCGGTCGAGTGTATCGACGAGGGTATAGAGCTTCTCGACAAAACGTACCAGTTTCCCTGCCAGCGCGGGACTGTCTCCTTCCATATCATCAAAGGGAAGGATACCGTCAAACAAGGCTCCCTCATCCGGCATGGCATAGCCAAGCAAGAGACGGTCGAGCCCTGCCCGCCAACTGTTTTCCCGGTAGGGGGGGAAACCTTCTCTCCGCCGATCATCCTCGTCCATTCCCCAGCGGACCCGTAGCTCCTCAAGCCACGAACGGACGAAATCGAGCTCGGACAACTCGAAACCGTATTTCTCCGCAATCGGGGAGTACAACAGGATGTCCAGAACTGCGGTGACCGGAAAACGTTTCCCCGGAAGGTCAAAAATGGCCAGCAGGACCTCGGAGATCGATCCTTTGCTGCGCATGCTCCGGTCGGCGATCGAATAGGGAATTTTCCTGCCGGAATCCGGGCTCCCCTCGAAGACTGCAGTAATGTAGGGTGCATAGCATTCGATGTCCGGGGTCATGACCAGAATGTCACGGGGCGAGAGCCCCTCCATGTCGGAAAACATCTGCAGCAGAGTATCGTGAAGAACTTCCACTTCTCGCATGGGACTGTGGCAGGAATGAATCCGCAGTGACGGATCAGAAGCCTGAACGGTAAGCTTTTCGTGACCGGCATCCCCGGCTCCCTCAAGAGCAAGGATGTCGTTTTGCACCATCTCCAGAAGGGTGGTTCCGGATGTCTGGCGGTAGAGGTCTTCCGCGCCGCCGGAGGCCGCGCTGCAGTCGACGATCAACTCCGAAAAATCCCTGCCCAGCCGTCCCAGGGAAGCCAGCAGGGGGTTCCCCTCAATGCGTTGCGATCGCTCTTCGGGAGGTAGTCGCACCAGACTCCGGTTGGGAAGTATGTCGGACCAGTACTCGCGACAGGGGCTCATGACGAAGAGATTTACCTCGCTGCAAGAGGAAACTGCTGCCAGAAAATCAAGATGATACATCGGCAAATAAGAAATCCCGAAGACCGTGATCCGGGACGGAAAATCGTGCACGCCCTCTTCGCCCTGCGCAACGGCCCGAAAGAAGCGTTTCTGCAACTCGGCACGGTGGAGGTTGCCGATCTCGGCCACCAGGGCTCGCCAGAGAACCGCCTGCCAGTGGCTCTCCTTCCCCCGCTCCCATTCTTCCAGCAGATCGCCCCTGAAAAGCGTGTACTGATCAAAGGTATCGGCAATTTTCCCCGCCAGTTGGTAGCGCTTGAGGTCAAGGTTTTCCCCGGTAAAATAGCCCCGCAGACTCTCGAAGACCGGGTTTTCCAGCTGCGCGGGAAGAAGCCGCATGATGCGCCATAGCAGGAGTGTTGGTTCAAAGGGGGAAGTCTCGGGAATTTCCCGCACTACCAGCCGAAACAGGTCGCGGACACACTTGTTCGGAAAAGGGTAGTCGCAGTTGGCCCAGACGCCGAAGCGCTTCGCCAGCTCCATTGCCAGCCAGCGCTGCAGCCCTTTGCTCTGCACCACGATGATTTCCGGCGCGAAGGGATCAGCAGGGCTTGTCAGCGTTTCGGCAAACGTCTCCACCAGAAGTTCCATCCTGTTGCTGGTATATACGTTCAGGGACATGGCTGCCTTGTGCCGCACGTCCGCTCCGGACAGAAGCGGGGCTGGTCTGGAAAGAAAGAGAAGCGTTAGAAATATACATCAAAAAGATCTGCAACGATAGTACCACCATTCCGGGGTTGGTCACGGAAAGATGCTGGCATACCGGAGCGACATATTACGGGGCAAATAAAAATATCAATGGTAGGGGCTAGGCGTGCCTCGCCCAATCGGGGCACGGCGCGCCGTGCCCCTACATCAAGGGTTGTGATGTTTAATTGCCGAAGTAATACCAGGTCGCACATCATACGAAGCTATCGATCCAAGCAGGCCTCCCTCCGCAACAACACCAGCTACCGATGACAAAACAAGGGGTTGGACCATACGATCCAACCCCTTGGATTGTTACCGGAAACATACGGTTTGAGATACTACGAGGAGAAATACCTGTCTTCACGGCCGGGCACCAGTGCCGGGGTGTTACCTGTTTGCTCTTCTACTCAGCCAGCACACGGGAAACGATCTCAATAACCTCATGGGGAATGAATGGTTTCAGGATCACATCTTTCGCCCCGAGCGACAGTGCCGCCTTGACATCTTCGTCGTAGCCGAGACCGCTGCAGATAACCACCTTGGCCTTCGGGTTCATGGACAGGATGTCCCGTGTTGCATCAAAGCCGTTTTTGTGGGGCATATAAATATCAAGGATACTCAACTCGGGGCGGTGCAGACTGTATTTCTCAACCGCCTCGACACCATCGGCGGCCTCAGCCACCACGGTGAAACCTTTTTCAGTGAGCAGATTGCGAAGGAGCTTTCTGAAAAAAAGCTCATCATCGACAATCATGATTGTTTTTGAATTTTGAGTTGGATTGTTATTCATGGCGTGCACTTCCTCCAGACAGACAGCGGTATCGAATCAACTCAAGAAAATGATTGGTACGTTTTCTGACATCTTAAGGAAAAATTTGTTTTTTACAAGAATTTAATGCAACAGTACCTCTCTGAAAAACGTATCACCAGATACCGTCAGGCTTCCACCGGGAACAGATCTAGGGCAAGCCCTTGAAATTATTTGCACACCAATCTTTTTACCTGCCTACAGAAGAAATTCCACGGCTGACAAAAAAACCGGCATTAGGAGCCTGTCGGACTTAGGGTAAATCTGCTGCAAATTCGTCTGGACAGTCCATATTCCGCCGCTTTTTTGGTCAATAGAACAACTATTGCCCTGCAAAATCGACAAAATCTGTCCTCGCCCAGCCTAATTTTCGCTTTAATTTCCTAAGTAGTTTCCATCCGGAAACGGTCCTTTTTCGCCCTGACAGCGTCAATCAGCGGTCTTGTTTGTGCGACGTACAGTAGTACGTCTCCGCACAATCCCTTGATTTCCTTATCAGGACAAAAAAATCCTCGTTTCCAAATTGGAAACCGCCAGTTTCACATCCGGAGTTTCCGGATGGAAACTAAGTACGACAGGCTCCTTGCGGTCATTCCCGTCCCGCAGGGACTTTCAAGAGCGAAAGAACATCTTCCCGGCACGATGATTTCTCCAACAGCAATGTCACAATGTCGGAATATTCCCTGAAAGCAATGCTGGATCTGCCGGTGATCTCATTCTTCTGGCGGCTGTACACGCTGATGGCAAGATCGGGACACATCTCGGCACACTGCGCACAACCGACACATTTTTCCGGACAAAGCAACACCGCAGAAGGCTGGACAGTTTCGTCCTCAGGCACATCCAGATCCAGAAGCATTCTCGGGCAGCCTTTGGTACAAAGGCCACACCCTTTGCATCGGGACCTGTCAATCTCGATCCTGGCAAACATAAGAAACCCCTCTTTTTCTTCAATAGACAGCACATCCGTCAGCAGAGGCACTGAGGGTGCTGATTCAAACCGAGCTGCAAAAAAGATCGCTTCAAAAAAAATATGGTGGTGCATTATAAATATTAGTGTAGCAAAAAAGTGTTTCTTAAAATGTTCGAAATATTTCTCGAAAAACCCGAACAGACTTGTTTCCCGTCTGATTTTGCCCGACGCAGAAAACCTTACCTTATGTAGCGAAAGTTGTCAAAAAGCTATCATGCAGGGTGAACAATTCCCTCGGCTACGGCAAACTCCAGGAACTCCCGTGCCTCATCAAAGGGAATTGCCAGATCCGAAGCAATAGAGTGAGCAGGTGTTGTCCCGTCGAGCCTTTCCAGCAACCGGAAGTAGGGCTCGGCCAGTGACTCAGTGGCAATTTCGCCGGAGTGTGGGTAGATGGCGGCAAAGGAACCTGAGGCCCGCAGCCTGCCACAGAGGTACGGCAGGTCAGGCTCTCCCGCATCCAGCAGGTCCAGTATCTCGTGGCGAAAGACCGCCAACCTTGTCGATGACGCTACAGCCAGCGGACGTTCGAGGAAGTCGATCCGGGACAGCTCCCGCGGGGAGAGAAGCCTGGGGGGAACCGCCAACAGGGTCACTGCATAATGGAAGTGATAGGCAACCAGATCCAGCGCCAGCGCCAAAAGATGCGGTATTTTTCGTTGAGCAAATATCTCCGTCAGAAATTCCCGCTGCAACTGATGGATATCCGCGTCCTGAAAGTCTTTCTCGGTACAATCTTTTTGCCCTTTTTTCTCCAGCCAGCGGGAAAAAGCCTCGAGAAACCCGGCCGGGGTCATCCGTAGCGCCGCAACAATACCGTTGAACCAGGCCACGGACCTGCCGCGGGTATAAAAGATGTCGCAGGCGTCAGCCAATCGTTTCGCCCATCGCATGTCATCAGCCGGGAACGAAGGAGATTCCAGCAGGATGTAGGGGGGCTCCGGCAGGTACCGCAGCTGCAACTCGGCGGAGCGGGAGGCCAGGGCGGTGCCGGGAAGGACCGCGAGGGGAAAGATGGCAAGGCTGTTGGGATACAGGCCGAGAGCGAAATCAAGGGTCTCCCGGAAACGGGTCAGACTGTCCCCCGGCAGACCGAAAATCAGGTCGAAACCGAACACCACCCCCTCCTGGTTGAGGAGCCCAATCTTTTTCGCGAAGTCGCGACGATCCAGGGGTCGTCGCACAAAGCGGGAAACACCGGGATCGGCAGTCTGCAGCCCTATCTGCAGGGAACACTTCAGTTCTCCGAACAGACGGGCCTGTTCGGCGTCCAGCAGTTCCGCCCGTGCCTCGAAATGGAAGTGAACATGCGAAGCCTTCTTTCGGATCAGCGGCAGCAAGATCTTGGCCCTTTTGCCGTCCAGGTTGAAGGTTGAGTCGAGCACCACTACCTGACTGGCACCGTGACGAACCAGGTAGTCCAGCTCCGCCTCCAGCCGCTCCATCGGATAGCTGCGGACCGTCCGGTCCCCCAGACCGTCAAAACAGAACTCGCAGCCGAATGAACATCCCCGGGACAGCTGCCACAGGACACCGGCAGGAATGTAGGCATCGAGGGTGCCTGACAGGTACGGCGACGGGAGAGCGCCGAGATCGGCAACCGGCTCCCTCCTGGTCAGCTGGAATTCATCCCCCGCCCGCCGCGCAATCCCGGAGACCCCCTCGAGGGAAGCGCCGGCGTCAAGGCGGGCAATGACCTCGCGCAGCGTCACCTCCCCTTCCCCCAACACCAGAAAGTCGAAGGCCGCTTCGGCAAGCAGACCGGTCGGGTCAGCCGTCGCTTCGGGCCCGCCGGCAAAGATGGTCAGAGAAGGCGCTTTTCGGCGCAATTGTTCAGCGAGGGAGAGGCACTCGGCCCGATTCCAGAGGTAGAGGGAAAAGCCCACCAGATCCGCACGGGATGCCAGGACGGAACGGCAGGCCTCGTCCAGGGAGTCTCCGCAAAAGAAATCGGCACAGGTTACCGATAGCGGGCCGAGCCTGCTCTCCCGGGCATCAAGGCAAGCTTTCAGGCAGGCTGCCGCCAAGGGAACGGCCTGCGGTGAGCGAAATGCGTGGATGGTTACCAGATGAAGATGCATGGGAACCCTTTTGTTCCTGACCGGTTAAACACTCTATGTCTCCCGCACCGAAAACCGGGAATAGGCGTCGACCTGAGTAATCTCGACGGCGGCGGTATTCCCGCCGGGATAAATCTCCTCCGCGAGATACGCCAGCTCATCCGCCTCTTGATCGCGGGGAACGGTTACCCACCAGCCTTTGGTTCCTCCTCGTGAGCCGTCGTTCCAGCGATAGCCGCGCTGCTTCAGGGCATCCTTCTTGTCAAAGGGCGCACCAACCGCGCAGATCCGGGACGAGACTTCCGCCGATGCCTCCAGCAGTGCCTTGAAGATGGGAGTTTCGGAAACGGGAAGCCTGCCCAGCAGGAGACCCAGCAGACCCTCGGTATCATCCAGGGCCCGATGGGCATTGATGCAATAGCCGCCGCACTTGTAGAGCAGGTATTCCAGTGTACGGGAGGAAATCCTTTCCGCCTGCCAATTGATCTGGGAGACGGTACAGGCCCAGGGGAGGTTCGTGAAAAAGGGAAAACGGACCTCGACGAATTTCCGGTCGAATGCGGCGTTGTGAGCGATCACGAGACTCGCGCTTTCCGCCAGCGCTGCTACCTGCACATCGTTGAAGACCTGCCCCGCCAGCATTTCATCAGTAATGCCGGTGATTTGCTTGATTTCATCAGCCAGAGGAAAGCCGGGGTCCTCAAAACCGGAAAAGCGTCCGATGATCCTGATAATCGCCCCGGTTGCCGGGTCGTATTCGAAGGCCACAATCCCCAGTTCAATGATCCGGTCCTGAGTATAGTCAAGCCCGGTCGTCTCGGTGTCGAGACAGAGTCCTGTCCGGGACCCGCTGACTGATTTTCGGGTAAAGCGGTGGTCTTGCTCCAGATCGATCTTGCGAAGCACCACGAAATCGCCGCTGGAAAGCAAGGTCGCTATGGCAATCTCGATTTCCAGGGTGTTCGGGGAGCCGTTACGGGTTGTAGCGGGTTTCGATTTCTTCACGGAGTTCCCTTCTCATACCTTCAGGTGAAGGTTCGTTTCCAGCATCTCATCGGCCACGGCAAGGTACAGGGAACCTTCCGTTCTGGTAACGGACCATCGGATGTTTCTCTCCAGCCGGGAAACCAGCTTGGAAATGAACTTCTGGTCGATACTGATTGAAGTAAGATTGCGGATACTTTCAAGCTTGGGCAGGTGTTCCCGCTCCCAAACCTGCAGCGAATTCCCGCACACCAGGGTAGCAACACGCTCACAGTGACGGCTCGCCTTCAGCATCCGGTCAGAGTCGGGAAGTCCGACCTCGATCCAGAGAAGCGATCGTCCGTCCGGTCCCTTCAACCAGAGATCAGGCTCATCCCCGGCAGAAATTCCTTTCGTGAATTCCAGACCTGGCTCATAGAAAAGCGCATAGGCCAGGAGGCGGGCAACGAGCCGCTCCTCCGTTTCCGAAGGATGGCGGGCAACCGTGGCCTGAAGCGATTCATAAATCTGCCGGTCGATATCAGAGAGTTCCAGCGAAAAACGATAGATTGTTGACGGCAGTGCCATGGTTTCAGGTCCCCTTCTTTCAGACTGGTGAAATCTTCGTATTCAAACAGCCTGTTAAACCGGTCGCTTGCCCCGAAGAATTTGACTGAGGAGACGGTCCAGTGACGCGGCAAAGCGTTGCCGGTCGGTATTGCTGAACGGCGAAGGTCCACCCTGCACATAACCTCCGGAACGCAACTCCGTCATCAGATCCCGCATGGAAAGTCTCTCGCCCACGTTTTCCTCGGTGTAGACCTCTCCCCGTGGATCGAGGGCAATCCCGCCGCCAGCGACAATCCTGGCCGCAAGGGGTATGTCGGCAGTTATCACCAGATCATTGGTCGCAATATTGTCGACAATGTAATCATCCGCGGCATCGAAACCTTCGTCAACCACCACCGAATCAACCAGGTGAGTATTATGTTTTGCCAGTTCCTTGTTTGCCACCAGACATACCGGAATGTCCAATCTTTCTGATGCCCGATAGATGATGTCTTTGATCACCCTCGGGCAGGCATCGGCATCAACCCATATTCTCATAAGTACTTTCATATCCGCCTTCTTTCTCGTGTTACTTACAGTATCCCGGTTTCCCTCATTCCGTCAATCCCTTTGCCAGGGGCCGCCAATGAACCACGTACAGTCGCTTGCTCGCCCGCGTCAGGGCTACGTAAAGAAGGTTCCGGTCGATCTCCGTCTGGCGGTATTCCGTATCGCTCGGATTCCAGAGGATGACATTCGTGAACTCGACCCCCTTGACGATATGGGCATTCACCACCAGCACCCCGGGTTCGAAACATACCTCCCCTTCCCCATGCAGCCCTGCGACTCCCGCAAGAGACTGGTGAATTGTCTTCACATCGGTTTTTTTCTTGCAGATGATGGCGGTAAGTGCATTCGGCTCCCGGGCCACAAGCTGTTCGACAATCCGGCGAACCTTCCGCAATGCGGCAGACGAGTCATTTTCCGGATAAAACTTCACCACCCCGGAATGGGACTTGGAGGTGTCTACCGGTCTGCCGCTCACCCGGGCCGCTACCTCGAGGATCTCCCGGGCCGAACGGTAGGAGATGGCCAGGGTTTCCTTGTCCAGGCCGGACAGCTGCAGTTGCCGACGAAAGTTGACAAAGCCGGTCCCGTCAACGAATGAAAGTATTTTTTGCTTTTCATCGGCACAGACAGTCAGACTGCAACGGGGTGAAGTGGCCGACAGCACCGCCTCAAGTTCCAATGCACCGAGATCTTGGGCCTCGTCGACGATGATATGATCATAGTGGTTGAGCGCCCCCGGCACTACGGCATCTGCAGCAGTTCTGAGCTGGCAGAGTCGCAGGAGAATGCTGACATCCGAGAAGGAAACAACCCGGTTCTTGTCTATGAGCCGCTGCTGGATGTTCGCGGAAAAGGCTTCCCGCTGCTTTTGGTCAGTAAAAAGGGCCTCGATCACATAGCTGCAGGAAAAGAACCGCCACAGGTCCATTATTGGATCGATCTTCCGCGTCTCCGCCACATAACGGCGGAGCAGTTCAGCAATGACGCTGTTTTTCTTCCGGGCCCCATGGGGATCATCGAAAGTGGTAGTCAGGGAATATACCCCCAACTGCCCGAGAGCGGAAAGGGACCAGGCGCTGAAGGTATCCACCCGCGTCTTTCCCAGGAGTTCTTCGGAGGTCTTCTTCACGTAGTCGCGCAGAACCCGGTTGAACATCAATACCAGGCAGCGGTCGGTGCGAAAAAGCTTCGGCTGATTGAATTGCAGATAGGAAAGCCGATGAAGCGCCACGGTGGTCTTGCCACAGCCGGCGCCGCCGGTGATGTAGGTACAGCCGTCAGTTTCCTTGGTGATCATCCGGAACTGATCCGGGTCGATCAGCGCCACGATATCCACCAGTCGATGATCCCCGGCCAGGGACTTGGTATCGGCCGAGGTCTGGAACGCCGTGCCGTTGCATTGCCAGGCATCGTCCACCAACTCAAAGGTATCTGAGGGAGTCTCGATCCGGTGCAGTATCTGCCGGGTTATGCCGATCTTGTCCTTTCGGGCCAGCAGGCCCATCCCGGGAAGATACCAACTTTCAGGAAGGAGCACCTCGAGCATACCGCCGAGAACGATTTCCGCCGAGCGGATCAGCCAGAAGAGGATATAGAGTGTCAAAATGGCCGGCAGTATCGCCACCAGCCCCTGGAACATGATCTTGCCGAGTCGCTTCATCATAGTTAATTCCCCCCGGTCGACTTCTTGTCAAACGACAACAGTGTATCCCATCAGTCCATCGGTTGCACTCTTTTCCCAACGACCGCCCAGAGCCTTTCGACACACACCGCAGGCAGAAAAAATACCAGAGGATTTTTTATCTACCTCTACTTGACGACACGATTATTAAAGTTACAATTATTCAAAATATAAAATGTGTTGTATAATTTTAACGAGGGATGGGAAAGGAGAAAAAAATGCGAAATTTACTTGCTGTAATTCTTCTTGGTACTGCACTGAGTTTAACCGCCTGCGCGACAACTGACGCGCCTGCGCAGAAAACCGAATCTGCAAAACAGTTCATTAAGTGCTCCACCTGTGGCGCCGAGTTCACCTCACAGGCAGGACTTACCGAGCACCTTAAGCAACACCCCGACCATCAAGCCGCCGGGGATGTCAAGCCTTTGATCAAATGCTCCACCTGTGGTGCCGAGTTTACCTCACAAGCGGGGATTGAAGAACATATCAAGGCTCACCCTGGTCACCAGGCGGCACCGATCGAGGGACAGTTTCTTGAATAATCCTCCGGGCAGATCCCTCCACCTTTGGCAGGAAAGGAGAGACTCCGGACACTCACGCCTTGCATGAGCATCCCTCCCGGCTTTCCAATCCATACCAAGGCAGTAAAAGCCGTCTCCTCAGGAGGCGGCTTTTTTTTTGACAATGCTGCTTGGCAATATAATTAGTTTCCATCCGGAATTTCAAAATTTTACTATCCCTTATTGGGCTGGGGCTTTCTCGGAGTCTCTCGTACGGCTTCATGGCACAACAGCGACAGCAAGGAAAGCGCTTGAAGCAGGCAGGTTGCCCGATCAGTATCT
>Ga0351945_1029_pt2 | contig 17486 bp, 20 predicted proteins | sample BONcelT113001F14_FD_205814 | JGI IMG/M metagenome (GOLD analysis project Ga0351945, IMG submission 205814) | Enriched cells from coal bed in the Powder River Basin, Montana, United States - BONCAT cells T11 rep3 HSBNCT.T11.300.1.F14 ... | reverse complement strand
TTGATTGCAAAATAAGGATTTTATGAAGCTTTGCTTGGTAATATAGCAAGTATAATGAAAAAAGCAATATTTTATGACAAGCAATAAAAAAGGAAAAAATATTGCTAGGGTTATGATAAAAGCCTTGCGTCAGGCAATCAAATTGTTTAAAAAGGTAAAAATCATTTTCAGAGAATGTAAATTATGCCCGAATCAACGCAAATCATTCTTGGTATGTTAGCACTGCTCATTGTTTTAATACTGGCGATGCTCGGGACAGGCTGGTGGACTAAGAAAATATGCCTGGCAATCATGCGGGAATTGGAAACAAAAGGCGCGGTTAATGAAGCAAAAGCTGTGGCATTACCATATGATAAGCCTGAATATTTTAAAATAGGGTATCGCGATTACCGGCCAAAAGCTCTGGAGATGCTGGTTATCAGCGAGGCTGTTTGCCGTACCGAAGATGGGCGCTATTACTTAAATCAGGAAAAAGCAAAAGCAATTTGATCACCACAGGATGCTAATGGGAAAAAAGCCGTAAGCATTAAAAATACGATTGTCTCCCGGGTAGACCAACAAACAAATTATATCAATAATAATAAAAGACATCTAAGGGCCGGTAATCGAATAAATTGACGGATTAGATAAAATGTTTGAAGGCTCTTTACGCGCGCCTTAACACATAGAAAACCATATTCATTTCCTTGATTTTACGCTGATTTTAAGTTATTTGACGCACATAAAATTATAGTGGAGCCCGCGTTTTGCAATTTAATCCCTGCATGAAACACAAACTTATCCGCGATTCCGCGCGTCACTTCGCGGAAACAGAACTGGCACCGATTGCCGCGGAAATTGACAAAAACGCGACGTTTCCAACAGCCGTGGCCGAAAAAATGAAAAAGCTTAACTATTTCGGCCTGCAGGCGCCCAAGGAATTCGGCGGCGCGGCGCTGGACTCGGTCAGCGCGGCCATTGTGGTGGAAGAGCTTTCCCGCGTGTGCGCGGCGGTGGGCCTGTGTGTTACCGTGCACAACGGTGTTGCTGTTTTTCCGTTTCTGCAGTTCGGCAACAAAAAACAAAATGAAAAATATCTGCCTAAACTCGCCAGCGGCGAAATGATCGGCGCGTTTAGCCTTACGGAAGCCAATGCCGGCTCCGACGCTGGTTCCGTGGAAACTACCGCGTCGAAAGACGGCAACGATTACGTCTTAAACGGCACAAAAATTTTTGTTACTAACGGCGGTGTTTGTGACCTGGCGCTGATTTTCGCTCTGACCAATACCGATCAGAAACAACTGCAAAGTTCTGTCTTTATCGTGGAAAGCTCTTACGAGGGTTTCTTGCGCGGCGAGCTCGAAGACCTCTGCGGCATGCGCGCCAATCCCGTATCGTCACTTTTTTTTGAAAACTGCCGCGTGCCGGAAGAAAATATTCTGGGCAAACTGGGCATGGGGATGAAAATAGGCATGACGACGCTGGATAACGGCCGCATCGGCGTGGCGGCGCAGGCCTTGGGCATCGCGCAGGGCGCTTTTGAAGCGGCGGTAAAATACGCCAAGGAAAGACAGCAGTTTAAAAAGCCGATTGCCTCGCTGCAGACCATTCAAAATTATATTGCCGATATGGCGACCGAGCAGGCGGCGGCGCGCCTGCTTTTATACCGCGCCTGTGAGCTAAAAGACGCGGGCGAGCCTTACAGCTGCGAAGCGGCGATGGCAAAACTTTATTGCAGTACGCTTGCGTCTAAGACAACATCACTGGCCGTGCAGATTCACGGCGGTTACGGTTACAGCAAGGAATACGACGTGGAAAGATATTTCCGCGACGCTAAAGTAACGGAAATTTATGAAGGCACGAGCGAAATTCAGCGCATGGTCATCGCGCGCGCGGTGCTGTCAAAACTGACACTGTAGGATTTCATGTTAAAACTTGTCGTTTGCATAAAACAGGTTCCCATGGTGACGGAACTGCCCTGGGATGAAAAAACCGGCACACTAAGGCGAGATCTCGCGCCGGGCATGATGAATCCCGCCTGCAAGCACGCTCTCGAAGCGGCGCTGCAAATAAAAGAGAAATATTCCGCGCATATTACGGTTATCACAATGGGGCCTCCCGCGGCCAAAGAAGTTCTTTATGAGGCGCTGGCGATGGGTGCGGACAGCACAATTTTAATCTGTGATAAAATTCTGGCCGGTTCCGACACTTACGCGACATCCTGGATTCTCGCGCAGGCGATAAATAAACAATGCGATAAGGCGGATCTGATTTTGTGCGGCGCTTTTACCGCGGACAGCGAAACGGCGCAGGTCGGCCCGCAGCTCGCGGAAAGAATGAATCTGCCCGCGGCGGCTTACGCGGAAAAAATTGAAGTTAACGGCAGGACGCTGCGCGTGCGGCGTATCGTGGATAATTTCCGCGAGACGCTGGAGATGAAATGCCCCGCGCTCGTGACCGTGTCCATGGAAAATTATCTGCCGCGTTATGTCGGTTTGGGCGGCCTGCAAAGCGCCTTTAGCGAAAATCAGATTAAAGTTCTGGATGCCGCGGCGTTGGGTATTGCCGCCGCGGATGTCCAGAAGGAAGGATCGCGCACGAAAGTCCGCCGGGTGTTTTTGCGCAAGACGCAAAAAGAAAACGAGTATTTTACCGGTGTCGCGGTGAATGTAGTCAACGAATTTCTCAATAAGTATGAAAGAAAAATAAGCACAGTAATCGGCAAATCGATTGAAGGGAAAGAACGCACGCGTGGGAAATAAAAAGAAAAGCATCTGGGTCTTCGGCGATTACCGCAATTATTACCAGAACCGCGTAACGCTGCAGCTTATTTCCAAGGCGATGGACCTGGCCAAAGCCATCAACGCGGAAGTGTGCGCTCTGGTCTTCGGCCATGAAATCAACGAATGGATTATGGAATACACGGCGCACGGCGCGGACAGAATTCTGGCCATCGATGATCCGGCGCTTAAAAGTTACAGCACGGAGCAATATCTGGTGATTATGGAAAATCTGGCCCGCGAGCGTGATCCGGAAATAATTTTAATCGGCGCGACGGATTTCGGCCGTGAATTTGCTCCGCGTCTCGCCAAGCGTTTAAAAACCGGCCTGTCCGCCGATTGCGTTGGCTTGGAAATTACCCCGGAGGGACTGCTGGTACAGATCGCGCCTTCTTTCGGCGGTAACATGCTGGCGGAAATCGTCACCGAATATCACCGCCCGCAGATGGCTACCGTCCGTCCCGGAACGTTTAAGGAAATCCCGCATGACAACAGCCGCAAAGCGCAGGTGGAGCGATTGCCATTGATGAAGGATTTGCCCGAACCGCGCGTACGGCTTATCGAGTATGAACGTTGCGCGGAAAAAGAACATTCCATCGAAAACGCGCAGGTGATTGTCTGCGGCGGCCGCGGTATGGGTAATAAAAATAATTTTGCCAAACTTCACGAACTGGCCAGAATTTTAGGCGGCGGAGTCGGGGCGACGCGGCCTGTTGTCTACGCGGGCTGGGCGGATCATGACGCGCTGGTCGGCCAGGCGGGAAAGCACATCAAACCGAAAATTCTTTTTTCCTTCGGCATCAGCGGCGCGATTCAGCACACGGCGGGACTGGGCGAGGCGGATTTTATTGTCGCGATCAATAAAAACCCGCAGGCCACGATGATGAAAATGGCCGATGTCGCCATGGTGGCAGACGCGGGCGATGTTCTCAACAGCCTGATTAAAGAACTAAAAAAACGTATTAGGGAATAGCCAGCCTGATTTTTAAGGCAGCAAAGGCCGGTCAAAGCTCTTATCCAGCACACCGTTTTTTTCCATTTGCGCGTCCCATAACCCCTGGTTGATAAAGGGAATGAGCTGAAGCATATTTTCCACTTTCAGGTGTTCCGGGTGGGCGAGTTTTTTAAGAAGGGTTTCGTCAAAATTGCCCCTCTTGCCGAAGTGAAGGCCGATGGCATGGAACGCCAAGAAGTATTTGGCGGTAAGAAAATCCGGCTGAACATCAAGACCCTCGCAGCCGCCTTTCAGGATACAGCCCAGAGGGCGGCAGCCGAGACGGCGGGTAAGTTTTTCACAATACCTTTCGACAAAGCGCAGATGCGCGGTTTCGGGAAAACCGCACTGGATAATAAACCCCAGTGCGGGAAGCTGTTTGCCGCCGGTGAGCGGTTCCAACGCCTCGATGAATTCCTTTACGCTGCCGGGCATCGCGTCCACATAGAGGGGAAAGCCGACAATCACGTTTTCGGACGAGGCGAATTTTTCCGTAAGCGCATTGAGGTTTTTTCTGTGTCTGGCCAGAAATTCCGTCTCGCACCTATTGCCGGCGGTTTCCAAAAAACCCCTGATGAAATGCTCCATCAGCCTGCCGGTGTTGCTTTTTGCCGGCCGCGGTGAACCGTTAATGAATGTCAATTGCATGGAGCACCTCCTCAACGGGTGATTGAGTCAAACGGACAAAACCAAGTTTTGTCCGCACGTTGATGGCTTGCCTACCAAAGATGTCTGTGGCGATGGCGATATCTTCATCGTCAGTGCCGGTTTCTTTTTCCAGCAGAAAAGAAATTACCGGATATTTTTCGTAGCGTTTTTTATGATGAATTTCTCCGTCCAAATCCTCGAGATGAGGATGAATCAAAGGAAGATTTCTATCCATGGTATTTTTCAGAAGCGAGCTCACAAAACCCATAATCAGCGGCGAACAGAAGATGACGTGGTCTGCCGCGATATAATTTTTTGCTACCTCTCTGGCGTCGTCCTTGATGCTGCAAAGCCCCGGGGTTTTGACCCAACAGTTGAAGCAGCCGACGCAAGAATTGATTTTCATGTCCCGCAAAGTGAAAACCTGAACAGAGTGTCCGGCATTTTTTATTTCGCCGGCGAGCCGCTCAATGTATCCGTCAATTTCTTTGCCTTTTTCGGATGGATTTCCGTTTAAAATTAAAATTTTCATGTTCCCCTGCTGCCGTTCTTGATTTTTCTGAAATAATTTATTCCTTGATAATTTCTCTGGCGATGACAATACGCTGAATTTCTGAAGTGCCTTCATATAATGTTGTGGCGCGCGCGTCCCGAAACAAACGTTCTACCTTGTAGTCCTTCGTATATCCGTAGCCGCCGTGCACCTGCAGCGCCATGTAAGAAACCGCATTGGCTGTTTCTGAAGCGAACAATTTTGCCATTGAGGCTTCTTTGGTAAATTTCAGCCCTCTGTCTTTGCGATCAGCCGCGGCCAGCGTCAGCCATGAAGCTGCTTCGATTTGAGTCGCGGCATCCGCGATCATAAACTGTATTGCCTGAAACGAATTGATGGATTTTCCGAACTGTCGCCTTTCTTTTGTGTAAGAGATTGCTTCGTTCAGGCAGGCCCGGGCGATTCCCACTGCCTGGGAGGCAATGCCGATTCTGCCGCTGTCGAGCGCGAGCATGGCCACCTTGAAACCTTCACCGGGATTGCCCAGAAGATTTTTCACCGGGATTTCACAGTCTTCAAAAACAAGCTCCACGGTATTAGAGGCTCTAAGCCCCATCTTTTCCTCTTTTGTTCCTATTTTAAAACCGGGCGTTCCCTTTTCCACGAGAAAGGCGGAAAGGCCCCGGCTTCCCTTTTCCTGGCCGGTGCGGGCGATGAGATTAATTAAATCGGCTTGTTGGCCGTGCGTGATAAACACTTTTGAGCCATTTAGTATGTATTTATCTTTTTTTAACACGGCCGTGGTTGTCATTGAGCCGGGGTCGGAACCGGCACCCGGCTCCGTCAAGGCGAAAGCCCCCAGAAGGGAGCCAGCCGCCAATCCGGTCAGCCATTTTTCTTTTTGTTCTTTGGTGCCGAATTTAAGCAGAGGTTCCGAAGACAGGTTGGCAACAGACATGGTGACCGCGCTTGACGCGCATGAGAAAGCAATCTCCTGTAGCGCCAGACAATAGGCCACGGCGCCGGCTCCCGAGCCGCCAAGCTCCTGCGGTACCATCATGCCCAAAAGGCCGAGCTCGCCCATCTTTTTTACCGCGCCCATGGGAAACATGCCCTGCCTGTCCCATTCGGCCGCGTTGGGCTCAAGCTCTTTTTTGGCAAAGTCTTGCGCCATGAGCCTGATCATTTCCTGTTCGCTGGAGAGTTCAAATGCCATAGATATCGTTCTCAGGGAATATACAGAACTACTAGCAGTTCCGCTTTTTCGTCAGAAGGATTGCTGAGCGCGTGATGCAGCGCTGAATTAAAATGAATGCATTCTCCTCGTTCCAAAACACTATTGTTTTTGCCTACCGTTATGGAAAGCCGGCCTTTTAATACATAGATAAATTCTTCGCCATCATGATGATATTCAACGCCTTCATGGGCTGTGTTTGGATCGATCGTTACGCGATAAGCGCCCAGGTGTTTATCCGAACCAGACTTGGTTAGCTGCGTGTAGGCGTAAGCGCCGGCGCGTTTTTTCTGGCTTTTTACCCGGGAAGAAGATTTTTTGTCGTCATCAAGCGCTCCCACATCCACCTTGAGTGTGCGGCTTAGCTGTAACACAAGCGCCACTGGTGGGGTGATTTCATCTTTTTCCACTTTTTCCAGAAGGGTGGCGGGATATCCGGTTTCATGCGCCAGGTCTTTTATGCTCATCTTTCTTTCTTCCCGATACGCCCTTATTCCCTGGCCGAAAGATTTTTTAATGTCTTTGACTTTTGCCATAATGATTTCCCGTATATTGATCTGCGTGTCTTCACGTCAAGGATTTACAAGATTGTGACCGGCAACAGTTCTTGATAACTCTTTGATCGGGAAGATACCTTCTGTATGGAGTATTAAAGTTTTTTACGTTGAAAGCAACATCTTTTTTTCGGTGACTGGCAGTATAGGAAAAAATAAATTCAAAAATCCTTTTGTTGACTTTCGTTAATTTAGAGATGATAAAGTATGATGCGCTTTTGTTTTTTATCCGGGCGCGGAAAGGATGCATAAATGGAAAGGAAAAATTTTGGCAGGATTTTTAAAAGTGCGGCAATGGTTCTGTTCGCACTGATTGTAGTCAACATGCTAGGAGGTTGTGCTTACTACAAAATTCGTCCCCAGCCACAGGTAACAGGCGAGCTGAAAGCGGCGGGGCTTAAGGAGCGCGTGGAGATTTTGCGAGATGCCGGCGGCAAGCCGCATATCTACGCCAACAACATGCAGGACCTTTTCTTCGCCCAGGGTTACGTTCAGGCGCAGGACCGCTGGTGGCAGATGGAATTCTTCCGCAAAACATGCGGCGGGCGGATTGAGGAACTCACCGGCAGGAAAGCTGCGCTGGTAAATTCCGATATCTACTTGAGGTCATTGGGTCTGTATAAAGTAGCCGAAAAGGAATATAACAGTTTTAGCGCGCAAGACCGCGCAGTGCTGGATGCTTTTGCCGCTGGCGTTAACGCGTATATTTCAGGCCGCAGTCCTCAGCAGCTTTCGGTCAATTATTCGATTCTTGGCCTTACCGGAGTCAAATTCAAGGTGGAACCATGGTCGCCGCTTGATACGCTGGTTTTCTCCAAGCTGATGGCCTGGGATCTGGGCCTTTCGCGCGATTTGGAAATCATCCGCGCCAGGCTCTACGTGAAGCTAGGCGCGAAAATGGCGGAACAGTGGCTGGTACCGGCCTGGCCGCTCGGGCTTAAACCCACCACTTTACTCGATGAGGATATTAAGGCGATGTATCCCGCCTCTTTAGCCTTATCGCCCACGCCGCCGGAGAGAATAACTGCCGAGATTACTCAAACTTATGATAATCCCGCTGCTGATTTATCGCACATCATGGGCCAGACCGAAGGTATCGGCACTAATTCCTGGGTGGCTACCGGCTCCATGACAAAGCAAGGCAAGCCGCTTCTGGCCAACGATCCTCACCTGGGCATCCAGCAGCCCTCCATCTGGTATGAAGTCGCGCTGCATTGCCCGGACGACGGCACCGGCCGGCCGTTTGATGTATCCGGCTTTTCGTTTGCCCCTTCTCCTGGTGTGGTCGCGGGTCATAATAACGACATTGCCTGGGGCAACTCGAATGTTTATCCTGACGTGAACGATCTTTATCAAATCAAAGTCAATCCGGCCAACCCGCTTCAATATGAGTGGAACGGAAAATGGCGAAAAATGACTGTCCGTGAAGAAACGATCAGATTCGGTGACGGAAAGCCCTCCATCAACATCAAGGTCAGAATCACGCACCTGGGGCCAATCATTAATGAAAACAGAATAGATGCCCAGACTGGCGAGCAGGCTGGGTTTAACAACAAAGACCCCCTCGCCCTGCGCTGGACCGGCTTGGAGCCGAGCACCATCACGCTGGCCATTTTGAAGCTTAACCGCGCCAGAAACTGGAATGATTTCGTCGCGGCGCTCAAATTTTGGGATACCCCTTCGCAAAACATCGCTTATGCCGACCGTAAAGGCAACATAGGATTGCAGATGCCGGGGAAGATCCCCGTTCGCGCGAAAAACCACACCGGCCAGGTGCCCGTGCCCGGATGGACAGACAAAAACACATGGAAGGGCTATGTTCCTTATGAGCTGATGCCGCGCCTGTATAACCCGGCGCGCAAATATATCGTGGCCTCGAATCAGGAAATCGCGCCTCCCCGTTATTTTGCCATGCTCAACAGCAAGCTGGGGCCAAACGTCAACGCTCACTTCGGTTCCAAATATAACAAGTGGGTTTACGGCTACCGTTCGCAGCGCACCTACGATTTAATGAAACAGCTCGCGCCGCACAGCGTAGCCACTTATCAGGCGATTCAAGGCGATAATTTGAGCATACCGGCTAAGGAGATTATGCCCGCGCTGGCCAAACTCAAGTTTGAAGACGCGGAACTGACCGATGCCCGCGACTGGCTTATGAAGTGGGACGCCGTCTGTGGAGAAGACAGCCCGCACGCCGTATTGTTCAATCATTTTATTATGAAATTAATGCAGAACACTTTTCAAAATAAAATAGGAGACATAGGAAAGGCCGACGGTATTGATAAGGAGCTGTGGGCAATTACCCTGCTTTTGAAGAATCCCAACGACCCCTGGTGGGATGACCCCGCGACACCGGATAAAAAAGAAACACGCGACGAAACGCTGATTAAATCATTCGCCGAAGCTTACGCGGCGGCAAAGTTAGCTCAGGGCAATGATCGCAATAAATGGAATTGGGGCAAGCTTCATACTGCCACGTTCGTCAGCAATCCGCTCGGTGCCAGCCGTGTCAAACCGCTGGAAGCGCTGGTCAATCGCGGGCCTGTGCCCACCTCCGGCTCTACGGAGACGGTCAACAACAATATCTGGTACGCCAGCAAGGGTCATTTCGGTGTGGGGCTGATACCTTCGATGCGCATGATTATTGATTTGGGTGATTTTGATAAGAGCGTGAAAATTAATTCCACCGGTGTCAGCGGTCATCCGGGCAGCAAGTGGTACGAGGATCAAATGGTACCCTGGGCTAAAGTCGAATATCAGCCCATGCTGTGGAGCCGTGAAAAAGTAGAGGCGGTTGCCAAGTATAAACTGTACCTTAATCCGTAATAAGTCGTAAACATGGTGTTGTTTTGAGCCCCGCCTCTGGAAAGAGGCGGGGCTTTTTTTTCTTGCATTTCGCTGAATATCCGATTATTAATGAACGCATGAAAAGCGAAAAAGAAATCTCCTATATGCCCTTCATGGCGGTCTATGTGGCGGCCGCCGTAAGTTTTATGCTGGTCAAAATATTGATGCCCGACTTTACGGCCAGCTTTGTTATCAAGGTGATTCCGGCGCTGACTCTGGCTGTCGCAATACTTATCACCGGCCAGTTGGCGCTTCCGCAGAAAATCGCGATGCTGGCCGGCGCGCTGTTTTGTGGCGCCGGAGACGTTATTCTCGACATAGATCGGGTTCGCCTGTTCGTTCCCGGTCTTGCCGCGTTTCTTTTGGGTCATGTGGGTTTTCTTATTTTATTGTGGATGCGGCGTGTTCCCAAAAGTCCCCGCCGCGTGTGGATGATTCCTGTTTTGCTTTTTTCTCTGGCCATGGCCTTTGTGCTTGTTCCCCAACTGGGTTCGCTGCTTGTGCCGGTTATGTTATACCTTGTTGTTATTACCCTGATGACAATGCTGGCCATCGTGGCTGATGTTCGTCCCCTCGCCGCTATCGGGGCATTTATTTTCATGCTTTCCGACGCTTTGCTGGCATTGGCCAAGTTTGTTTTTAACGGACACCCCTCGCCTTTGTTTACCATTCCCGTCTACTTTACCGGTCTTTTTCTGTTAGGTTTTGGAATACTGCTCTCTGTGCGGTCGAAGTGATTACTACATATCTTGAGACGTGAAAGACGGCAAAAGTTTTTTGCTAAATAGCAGGCTGTTTAAGCGTCTTCCGGCCTGTTTTTGCCAAGCCATTCTTTTTTGAGCAAAAGCATGCGCTCAATGTCGAACCGAAAACCCTTGTTTTCATAAACTGCGTGCGCGCCGTCCGCGTATTTACGTGAAGTAAAATGCTCCATTAATCTGTCGGAAAGCGGCAAAACCTGCTCGGAAGGAATATATTTTTCCGGCGCGCCGGTTTCGCTATCACAGATTGTTTCAGTCACAAAACCCCAGGCTATATCGTTTAAACTGTATTTTTCCATATCGCGGCGCAGGGCGTTTAAGTATCCCTGGCGGGCTGGGTTTACGAACATGAAAATATCTGAATACATAAGAGCGGCGTGAATATGGTCGGCGATTTTCAGAAATCCGTCACGGGAAACATCTTTTCCCACCACGCCTAAGAATTTCTTGATATAGACAAGCGCCCCCAGTCCGGGTTTTTTCTGGCCGGGAAGCTGGGGCTTTTGAGCAGTGTATTGGGCTTTTGGGTCAAGCGCCTCGAGCCACTCGATTACAATCATCTGAAACTTGCAGGGATCTTTTTTATCGCCGGCAAGTTCACAAAACTCCCTGAAAGGAGTAAAAATAGTTTCGCTGAACCGCGCGTCCAGCAGGCGGTTATTCGGCGAAATAGTCTCGTTATATAATTTCAGGCTCGAAACTGAATTCATGCCCCGGTCAATTTCTATTTGCAGCTTTGTAAAGCCTCTATTTTTCAGATGCGCGGCAAAACCGATCTCCTCGAACTTGCGGCGGATCATTGCTTCATCGTAGATATTGAGAAACAAATTACGGCACTCGGCGTCTCCTTTATGCGATGGAAGGTCGCACGTGAAATCGCCCGACTGTATTTCTCTGGCAATCAGATTGTTTATTGAGTCGGCAAGATAAAATTCATTTTTCTTTTTTGCGGCCATAAGTCCCCTGGTTAGAGCGCAAATAAAATTATTTGGCAAACAATTTTTTCAGCCTGCGCGCCAGCGCCTCATATAGCATTTGCGGCCATTTGCGAATAGGATTCACCTTGTAGCGTATGATGCGGTGATGCCTTTTGTAAAAAGGATTGTAGCGTGATAGCGCCCAGTTTTTTCTTTCCTGCGGAGTAACCTTGGAGAAGATATCTTCATTATAAAAGCGAAGAACGCTTTCCCTTGTCCAGTTTTGAGTTTCAAAAAACCTGTTTCCCGTTTCCTTGTATAATACAGACCCCGGGTGACGCAATAAAGGGTGCAAGCTGAATGTATCCGGCCGATTTTTCTTGAGCCACTTGAGCGTAAAATCCAAATCTGCGAGTGACTCGTTTTGTGTTTTTGTCAGGAGATACGCGTGCACGCTGATTCCGGCATCACGGCATAGCCGCAGGGCCTTTTCATTTGTGTCCACCGTGGTGCCTTTTCGCACCGAATCCAGGTTTTTTTGCAAGGCGGCTTCCACGCCGATTTCCATCTTGATGCATCCCGCCTTGCGCATCAGCCGCAACAAATCAGGCTTAAGCCGGTCGGCGCGCGCCTGAATCGCCCAGACAAAGCGCTTGGCCAGTCCCGTCTCGATAAAGCGGCGACAAATATTTTCCACGCGGGCCGGGTCAAACATAAAGTCGTTATCATGAAAATAGATTCCTTCAACATGCGGATATTGCTTGAGGGCGCGTTTAACCATTTCCATAATGTAATCTATGCTATGGAAACGGACGCCGCCGCCATAGGTCAATGATTCGGTGCAGAAAGAACAGCGCTGAGAACAGCCGCGTGATGTAAGCATGGAAAGTGTCGATAAATGAAAACCGCGGATTATGGACGAAGTGCGTCGTGTGTAAAAAGCCGTGTCAAACAGTGAAAAATCGGGAAAAGGCAGCAAATCAAGTTGCTCCACACGACCGAAACTTTCTTTGCCGGAATTCTTTCGCCAATGAAGTCCTTTAATTTCATCTGGTTTTTTGCCTTGGGCGAAAGCCAGCAGGGATTCTTCTCCTTCCCCAATTCCCACGCCGTCGAGCTCGGGGATTTTTTCCAGCGTGAGGCGAGGCAGGGCAGTGGCGTGGTGCCCGCCGGCCAGCATTGTCCCATCGAAAACATCCCGGATTATTTTGGCGCAATAAACTGCATCATGAATCATTGGCGAAACAGTGGACAGGCCGACAACATCCGGCGCAAAAGTTTTTATCGCGTTCAACATCGCCTGATTGATTTTTTCCGCGTCTTGCCCTAAACGATCTATCGCCGCGTAACGGTCAAATACCTCTACTTCATGCCCGTGTTTTTTGAGTAGCGTGCCGATATAGGCAAAGCCCAAAGGCAGCCAATGCGGGCCCTGAAACAAGTTCGTTTCTATGCCGTGCGTGATAAATAAAAAGCGCATAAAATAACTTTTACCTTGCGATTAGCCTTCAAGCATTACGGTATAATCTCTGGCCAATAACGCCGGGTCTTCTCTGTACACCTGCCCGTGCACATAAAGCCAGGCATGTCCCTTGAGAACGTCCCCGTCTTTATCCACGCCAACAACTACTTTGCTCTCCACGCCATGCTTTTTACACCAGCGATACAATACCAGCGAGCGGCGCAGGCAGGGGCGCGGATTTTTAAGCACTCTGGCCATCCAGAAACCGCAGGCGCGCCATAATTTATCCAGAATTATATCTGTCTGCTCCGTGGACAAGGCAGGCGAAGCATCAACGTTTGTCTCTCTGATTTTCGCAAAAATCACCGGCAGCGGCCTGGACTGAATCATTATTTCGTAATAGATAAGCCACAAAAGCGCTGAAAGAATCAGCGGCAGATCCCGCGGCAGTTCATAGTTCTTATATTTCCACAATGTTGTATTCCTGCCAATCTTTGTTTCCGACACCAATCCGGCGCGCGTGTTTCAACTGGCGCATGGCAAAAGGATCTTGCGTGAATCCTTCCAGACATGCAAATTTTTTCTTTAAAGCATACAATCTGCGATATGTTTCCACATCAACCGCCAGGGGATTTTCTCCCCAAAGCAAAACGTTTGCCTTCTCCACCCGGCCTTTAACCGGTCCGCCGGAAACAAACGCCCGCCGTCCGTCAATAATTGTCAGATCCGGCTGAACAGCGAGAGCCAGTTCCGCGATTTTTTCCTGCAAAAATTCATCGTGCAAGTCACAGCGCTCCAGGGGATGCATGTATCCCACGCCCAATTTAATGCCGAAGCTGAAATCCGCCAGCGCGTGCGATTTCATGTTGGCTAAATGAATTATTCGGTCTGCCTCAAATACTTCTTTGGGGACAACAACAGAAGAAAGATATTTTCCGTTGAGGCTAACTTGCACCCACGGTTCGTTATCAAAGCAAATAAGCCGTGCCCTGCCGCGCAGCGCGCTGGCAATGCCTGCCTGAGACGCCACCTTGCGTGTGGGCAGCGCGCCCATGGAAGAGCAATCACCCACCAGCAAATTTCTAAAACCTCTTTCGCGAAAAGCGTCAAGCAGGGCGACAAGAAATTCCGGGTCGGTGGATGCGGGATAGGCGTCCGCCGTATTGAGGTTAATTTTTATTAAAATCCGCTCGGCCTTTTCCCAAGCTGGCGCAATAGAGCTACACAAATCTTTCAGGCCTGCGTCTTCGCTATTGTATAAATGGACAAAAACCTGGTCTTTGGCTTGATAGTTTTTTGCGATGCGCGGCTTTGCCTGGCCGCTCACCACTATACGGCGCAGTACGGCAGGCCGGGTCAAATAGCGTAATAAACGGCGGAATAGCAACTTATCCTCCCATGCAGACTTTTTTGACAAAATGTAACTTATTTGGAGTTGAAATATAAGAAAGTTCCACTTGTGTGTCAACGTGATAATTCGATAACAAAAAAAGTTGACCAGCGTGAATCTTTATTGTAAACATTTCATCACTGATTCCATAACAGGAGGAAAACCATGAAACAAGATTATGAAAAACCCGAACTGATTGTTTATGAAGATCTTTCTAATGTGACAATGGGAATACCATCTTCTATGGGGGGGGGTAGTAAAATCAAATCGCTTATCTAAGGGGGTAATTACCATGAAACAAGACTATGAAAAACCCGAACTTATTGTTTATGAGGACCTTTCTGATATTACAAAAGGCGATTCAGCAAGCAAAACTACAATGTGATGGGAATGGTGAAGTTACTATCGGATAGAAGATAATAGCGTTGTGTATCGGGCGTTTAATGAACAGGGTTAAAACCCTAACGTTGAGCGCCTTTTTTATTTACAGCACTAATATCTTGACTTGTTTAATCTTTTCGAACCAATCTTAATGCAAAGTGATATAAATCGCGGGCGAAAGCTATTAGCGACCATTTCAGGGTAACAAAGATTCTTCCTTCCCTGTGGGTCATGTAGAAACCCTGTAAGCTGATTTTCAGCACCCCCGCGGAGCCGTCAGGCTCGCCTTTTTTGAATTCCCTCACAATCCAGGAAGAGCCGGGCAACCTGAATTTGAACGCTTTATCCTGATACGCCGTGCCGCGCAGAAAATGCCAGATGCGTTCAATCGGCCAGTTCCAGTCAATAAGCGCTTCGCCCTTTTTTTCGCGCCTTGCCCGAAAAGGGCAGGGCAGATGCTTTTGCACTACGCGCCGGACAGTTCCCTTGCTGATATCTTCAAGAGCTTCCAGCATTAAAGAGGCGCCCGTGATTATTATTTCGTTTGCCAGATAAGCGCTTTTCATTCCCAAAGGCACGGGAATGCTTTTTTGCCTGATGATATCACCCGTATCTTCGCCTTCGTCTATGTAATGAATGGTTACGCCTGTTTCCGGTTCCATAAAATAATACTGCCAGAAAAATGACCGGGGGCCGCGGTATTTGGGCAGAAGCGCGGGGTGGAAATTTATTGTCCCGCATGGAGGCAGGGAAAAAACTTCTTTGGGCAGAAGCTCCGACATGGAAGCCACGCAGATGATATCCGGGTTAAGTGTTTTAACGAAAGCAGCAAGGTCACTTTTTTTGCCTTTTTGCAGTAACAAGTAAGGCACGGACATTTGGCCGGCGATAGACTTCAAAGAGTGATTTTTGCTTGGTCGGGTGAGAAATCTCCGCAATTTGGCTTTTAAGGGCGTGTATTTTTGCGGCACGGATTCCACAACACCCACAATTTCATGGCGCGCCGCGATTTTGCGCAGGGGATACGTGCTGAAAGCCCCGCTTTGGCCGATGAATAAAACCCTCATAAAAACCGCCCCTTGAATTACCCGTATTATTTATTTTTTTATAATCCAGTATAGGAGAAGTAGATTATGGTGTCAATAACAGGCTCTGTAAAATGCGCATAAAATTTCTGCCAAATCAAAATAAATTGACTGGAAGGTTTTTTTATTATATGAATATTTTACCAAGCATAGGAGGAATGAAGATGAAAAAGGAATACGAAAAACCCGAACTGATTGTTTATGAAGATCTTTCAGATGTGACCATGGGCGCCCCATCGAAGATTATGGTAGTAGTAGATTGATAGTCGATAATGTCGTAAAATCAAGCAGCTAATAAAAAGGAGTAAACGATGAAAAAGGAATACGAAAAACCTGAACTTATTGTCTATGAAGACCTGTCGGATGTAACGAAGGGAGGTCCGATCAGCAAAGAAACAATGGATACCTAACCCTAATTACCATTGAGATTTACTTTTTTGACAAGACGCACCGTGACTGTGTATAAACTATACAGGCACGGCGCGTCTTGTTTATAGACATTTTGCCAACTCTTAAACTTTTTTTGCAAAAGCATCCATATCCGTTCCAAACTTAACAAGCCTGCACTCGATATTTTCCAGCATCTCTATAAAAAAAACAAGCTTAGCCGCTATTAAAGTCCCTGGACAGCACAACTATTTTTGGTAACCAGTGTCGGCAGCTTGTTAATTAATCAAGTCACATCAGGCAAGCCAGCCTCCAATTGTTCGTATGTGGCCACAGAAAGCAGTTGACCGATTATATTCTTAAACAGATTTTTTTCTTCCGCAACACCTATGTGTTTAAGATGGGTGGGGCTGAAAACATCTGTTGCGGCTTCTTTCTGAACATAAAGCCTGTGCCAACAATCGAAGGCCGCACAACCCAAGCCAGTAACCGTCTTGACGGTACGCTTATCCCTTTTCAGATTTCCAGGCTCGAATCTAACGGATTTATTCATAAGCGCAACACCAGCCTGATAGTATTTGATAGCCAACGTCGCAGAAGACCAATCAACATAGGACATCAGGCTGCTGTGCAAGGCGATTGCACCATGATCGCATTCCTCTTTCCACAATATGGGTTCCACATGATCACCCTTCAACCGCCTAGCTAGCGCTTCAATCTTATCGGCGGAATCAGATATACAAAGTGATCGGATATAGCCCGCTTCCGTTATTTCCTGAAACCCTTCCCGAAGGACCAAGGCGCGCCGCATTCTTGATGCTCGTCCCTGAAAACGAAATTTGTAGGCTACGGAACAGTAATTGATTGGCAGGTTCAGGTTTTGCTCGCAAGCGTACAGAATCAAACGCAAGGCGCAAAGCTCTGACTCATGAACAGCAGGTGTGCTTTGAAACGAAAAGTGATAGTGCCGACGGCACAAAGCCTTCCAGTTACGCTGCCCCGCCATTAATTGATGAAGATTGAGGTGATTGACGCCAACAGCCTGAATATCGATCAGCAACTTTTTCAACAAGAGAAAATCCTCAGGGATGGCCGGTATTTCAACAGCTACGGTGGGGATGTATTCCTTGGCGAGCACAAGAGGTGACAAGTCATAATCTCGGGCGCTCAAATCGAAACGGATCTCGTTTAGCCCGGCATCTCTGAGCGCGCTAAGCGTCTCGCGGTTTACCAAATCGCCATTGGTGTACATCCAGAGATAAATTGTGGAACCGAGTTCCTTACGTATCGCAACAATGTGCTCCAAGAGCCGATCGAGAACCAACAATGGTTCTCCCCCGGAAAATCCGACACCCCTGATCTGAAAAGTTTTGAGGAATTCTATGTGTTCTTCGGGATTGCCAAAATGAAAACCATCACTTTTGGAATTTGGTTCCGTTTGCATTGAATGATCTCGCATGCAGTAAAAGCAGTTTCTGTGGCACCGCCCGTTGATATAGTTACAACCCCAGTATCCATCCATGCAAATGGTGCAACCCCGAGACAGCTTACCGAGATGGAGTTTAGTCCCGTTG
>Ga0351945_1052_pt1 | contig 18330 bp, 19 predicted proteins | sample BONcelT113001F14_FD_205814 | JGI IMG/M metagenome (GOLD analysis project Ga0351945, IMG submission 205814) | Enriched cells from coal bed in the Powder River Basin, Montana, United States - BONCAT cells T11 rep3 HSBNCT.T11.300.1.F14 ... | reverse complement strand
GCTCCGCGCAAAAACGCAAATAAGTTAATAACATAACTTGTGAAGTGTAAAAAGTTTCAGGTCTTGAATGCGGAGCTGGCGATGGTGCGGTTTCTTCCGGCGCGTTTTGCTTCGTACAACGCGATGTCGGCTTCCAGAACAAGTATTTCCGGTTTTTCTTCCTTTTTGGGGATCGTTGTGGCAACCCCTAGGCTGATGGTGGTTTTTTTACCGGGAGCATGGTTTGTTGTATCTTCAGCGCTGTTGCCGAGGTAGTTTCTGATTGCCTCGGCAAGATTGAATGCGTTGGTGGCATCAGTTTTGGGAAGAAGCAGAACAAATTCTTCACCGCCGTAGCGCACAGCCAACTCTCCGCTCCTCTGTGTGTAACGCTTTAGCACGTCGGCAAGGTAACACAGGTACTGATCGCCGGCCTTATGTCCGAATGCATCATTGTAGTTTTTGAAATGATCCACATCAACCATAATAAGTGATAAAGGACTTTGCTCGCGGAGACAGCGGTTCCATTCTTCATAAAGGGCTTCGTCAAATTTTCTTCTGTTTGCCAGTCGGGTAAGCGGATCGGTTTCAGCCATCAGGTGATCAATCGCGTTTTGTCTGATCAGCGCGACAGATAAAAAGATAAGTGCAATCAACAGGGAAAATGGGATAAGCCATTCATTGTAAGCGGGGTAAGAGATAATCCCGTTAATCCGGAAAAAATCATAAACAGATACCAGGTGTGCCAGTATCCAACCAATTGCGAAATAGCCGGCATTGGAAACGCCCCTGCGCCAGAAATAAAAGGCAAGACAAATCGAAAAGAGTGGGTTTATAACAAACAGGATAAAAGATATCACGGTTAGAAACGGGTTGGGAAATAAAGCGAGCGCAACGAATAGAATGCTCATGTATTGGAAGCCCGCCATTATTAAATCCAATGGCCGGGAAATGGTTTTTAAAGAAAGAAACAGTCGGAAAAATTTCGCTCCTGTGAAATAAAGCCCGCCTATTGCCACAAGATGGAATAAATCGTTGATACCTAAAAGTCCATCCGGCGTAAAAAGGCGGATGAAGCCGGCTCTCGCCGCGATGTGTATACCGAAGAGTGCGCTGTAAGCGGCCAGCCAGAGGCTGGCTTTTTTATGCATAAAGGATCCGGCGGCAATAAAGTATACTAAAACCAGAGCCAGGAACCCAAAAAGGGATCCGTACAACGCGTAATCCCGGATTGTTTTTTGAAATAGCGCCTGATCCGATAAAATCCGGATAGGGATAGTCATCCCGGAATAAGACTGCATGCGCATGTAAACTTCGATTGTTTCACCGGCTTCGATGACAAGCGGAAAAAGGTAATGCCGGTAAGGTATGACATTTGCTGAAGCCAGAACACTGCTTCCCGTTTGTTCTTTTTGAAATACGCCGCGAGAGCTTTTTGAATAAAACGAAACAGAATTTACAGCCGGATATTCAAAAGAGACATAAAATTTTCGGGATGTATCCGTTGCGTTGGAGAGAAAAAAGCGGACCCATATCGCCGATTTTGTTATGCCGAGATTCAAAATCTTTTCATTAACCGGTCCCGACCAATCACTGCGGCCGACGGCTTGCTGCACCGAAAGATCGCGGGTTGGATCCGTAAGAATTTCCCAATATCCGGATAAAGTATAAAAGGATTTATCTTCAAGACTCAAAGGAACGGAATAAGCGGTATGCGCGGAACTTAGGAAAAAAAAGACGAATGCCAGTTGTAGCAAAATCCGCTTAAACGATGACAGAAACATGCCCTTACTCCGTTTTTAATTGCAGAGCGCCTTTTTCTTGCTTAAAATATAAGGAAATCATGGCTGTGTGTCAAGCGAATCCCCGACACCCGTTTTTTTTGCTTGCGAGATACGCTGCCCGACTTTTTTCAGGAAGAAACTTAGCAATGGGGTTGAATTATTGGCGTTTCTGTGGCAGATGGATGTCGAGCCGCCGCACATTGGTTTTCTGAAGTGGCGCGCGGCGCAAAAAAGAAAATAAAAAGACACTACGCGGGAAAATTGGTCTGTACGAGGGAACAAACAAGGATGAAATATTACACGGCGGCGCAAGCGAGGCAATTTGCCGAAAAATGGCTGCCTGCTTGGTCGGGAAATAATCCCGAATTACTGGCGAGTTTCTATGCGGAAGACGCCTTTTATCTTGACCCCGGTATTCCTGGCGGCGTCAAAGGGAAAGCAAACTTGCTGACATATTTTCGCAACCTTCTGGCCAATAATCCCGAATGGGTATGGTCACAGATTGAAGGCATTCCGTTGGAGGATGGCTTTCTCAATAAATGGCTGGCGAAAATTCCGGTGGGTTCTGTTACTCTGGAAATCGTCGGCGTCTGTCTGGTGCAAGTGGACAACGCGGGAAAAATACGCCGCAACGAAGTTTACTTTGACCGCACGAAACTTCTTGCTGAAATTGCCAGGTTAAAGCAGGATGCGCTAAAGAAATAATATTCCATAGGGGCATAATATTAAGAGGGTGAGGGCTATGTTAAAACGATTTATTCTATCCGGCATTGTCATTTTAGTTTTTACGGCTAATTTGTGGGCGCAAAATCTGGAGGACGGGTATCAGGCGTTGAGAAACGGCGATTATAAAACCGCGCTGAGTATTTTTGAGCCGCTCGCCGCCCAGAATAATACCGGCGCGCAGGCAGGATTGGCCACTATGTATTATGAAGGATTAGGCGTGCAAAAAGACGAAAAGAAAGCGGTCGCGCTGGCGAAAAAAGCCGCCAAGAAAGAAAGCGCGCTGGCGCAATTCATTCTCTACGACGCTTATGAAAACGGCAAGGGCACCGCGAAAGACGAGGATAAGGCGTTTGACTGGCTGCAGACTTCGGCGGAAAACGGCTATCCTCAGGCGCAGATTACCATCGCCAAAATGTTCTTTCTGAAAAAAGATTATTACCGTTCGTTCAACTGGGCGCAGATTGCCGCCAAACGCGATGTGGCCAGCGCGATGACGCTTGTAGGCAATCACTACGCTTTGGGCGCGGGTGTTCGTCAGGATAACACGCAAGCATTTCAATGGTATAAAAGAGCCGCCGAGGCAGGCGATGCCGAAGGGCAATACTGGTTGGCGGAAATGTATATTGCCGGGCGCGGCGTGCCCAAAGACCAAGTCGCGGGGAAAAAGTGGATGGCCGAATCCGCCCGACAGGATTATGAGCCAGCCAAAAAGTGGCTAAAAAAATAAAAATGAACATTGTTTGATATCTGTTTAAAAGGGAACGCTCAATCTTAATAAGTAATGTCTTTATATTGATCGGCCAATATTGAGTTGACAAAGAAATTACCTTTGCCTATAGTAAGCGCAAAGTTATTAATTTGGCGTGTTTTTTTAAGGATCATAATTTTCAACTGGTTTTTCATCAAACAGCAGTTTCACAAACCAAGATAAAAACAGAAGACGGGGGTAATAATTATGGCAGGTCGTGTTATACACATCACAAAATATGATATGGATAGGTTGCTGGATCTGATTGAAGGTCTGCGTTCTACGCCCAAGGCCGCAAAACTTAATCTCGATCTTTTGGAAAAAGAAATAAATGAGGGAACATTGGTTGAGCCTGAAAATGTGCCGGAAGAGGTGATTACGATGAACTCCAAAGTCAATGTTACGGATATAGAATCTGGTGAAAAAATGACTTATATGCTGGTATTTCCGTCAGAGGCCAACATTTCAAAAAATAAACTTTCCATTTTAGCCCCTCTGGGCATGGCGCTTTTAGGATATCGCAAAGGCGATATAATTGAGTGGACTGTTCCATCCGGCATAAGAAAGCTGAAGGTTGAAGAAATTGTCTATCAGCCGGAAGCGGCCGGAGATTACCATTTATAATAAAGAGATGCGCTATGAGCAGTATCAGCAAAGCATTTAATATCAGAAATAAAGATTTGACACTCAAAGAGCTTTTTCAAGAGAAACCAAAGAAACGTCGAGTTTTTGGTTATCTCCCTCTGCTTGTTTGTCTGCTGATAATTATTTCGGGATGCAGCACGCAATACGCTTATTGGAATCACCCGAAAACAGCGCTGACGCTTCCTTTTGTCTCGCATTTTAGACCTACCGCTCGCCACGCGACATTTAAAATAACCGACGACCGGGGCAATCAGGATGTGCTGGTGATGTTGGCTTTGTCCGGCGGAGGCAGTCGCGCCGCTTATTTGTCCGCGCTCGTTATGACAACTCTTCAGCATGACCCTGATCTGGATATACTTAAAGAGGTGGATGTTATTTCTTCGGTTTCCGGCGGCTCTCTTGCCGGCGCCTATTACGCGGTTACGGAAGACCCGGAATTTATAATTCCTGTTCCCCGCTGCAAATTGGATTGCGAGCCATTCAACGGCCAAGAAAAAATAGCCTGTAATAAAAAAGGCAAAAAGCAGGAAATCGTAATCGGGAAATTAACCGCTGAAGAAAAAGTGGTTGCGTTTAAAGCGTTGCGTCGGGCAATTAACGGCTGTTCCGCGAAAGAATGCGCCTACATCGAAAAACTTTTTCACCTATCCCAAACCAAGGCAAGCTCCAATCGTATTTGGATAAGCAGGCAGGAATGGCAGGAGCGGACGGCAAAAGGTTTGTTCAACCTGAATCTCCAATTTCGCCGCGCGCATGTAGAAGATTTGATGTCGCGCAATTATTTAAACAGGTGGTTTGCCAGCTGGTTTTGGCCAGGCAACATTGCCCGCTACTGGACGACCGCTTATGACCGCACCGACATCATGGCGCAAACTCTGGAAGATAATCTCTTTGACACCAAGAATCTGGGTGTTCCCTTGAAATTCGGCGATTTGAATCCCGAACGCCCTTACCTGATTATCAATTCCACGGATGGCACGGAATGCTACACTCCGTTGAACAAAGAGCCGAAGGAAGGAACGCAGAAAATGCATTTCGGCTCTGTTTTTACTTTTACCGATGAAGACTTTACCGAGTATCTGAACTCGGATATTTACCAGTTCCATGTGGCGCGTGGCGTTATGGCTTCCGCGGCGTTTCCGGCGGTGTTCAGCTATGTCACGCTGAGGGATTTCTCTGATGAAAACGACGAAAGATACCGCCATGTTTTCGACGGCGGCAATGCCGATAACCTGGGGCTGCGCAGCTTGTCCCGTGTGCTGAAAGAAAATCGTGGAAAATATAAGCATGTAATTATCATTCTCGTGGACGCTTTTGTCGAACCGACCGGCAAGAGCAGTAAAAATCCTGAGCCTCGTTCCACGTTCAGCCATTATCTGGACATGAACTTTATGGATAGTTTCGACGCTTTATTAAAAAGCAACCGGCAGATAGGCATCAGCGAATTTTTAAAAGACAATATTGATATTCAGGATAAACTGACTTTCTGGCATATAACTTTTGATAAGGTTGATGAAAACATAGTCGATATCACGCAGCTGACGGATGATGATAAACCGCCGCAAGTGAAAACGCTCAGGCAGGGATTAAACCGTATTGAAACAAATTTACGCATCTCCGATGAGAGTAAAGCAAGGATAGAGGAAGCTGTCAGAATAATTTTTAAGAAAGACGCTAAATGCCTGGAACGGATTAAAAAAATTATGCTCAACGAAAGTCCGACTGCCGCGGGTTTTGTTCAGGAAGGTAATGTCTGCAATTAACGGGGTGAAAACCTGACAATCGCAAACAGGCATTAACTGATATCTTGTGGCGGGCAATGATAAAAATATTTTTCAAGAAGCGGTATACAAAATAAGATGAACTTGATCGGGAAGAAAATTGGCCTCGCGCTGGGCGGAGGAGGAGTGCGCGGACTTTCGCACATTGGTGTTCTCCATATTCTGGAACAGGAAGGCGTTAAAATAAATCTGATTGTGGGAACCAGCGCCGGCTCTTTGATTGGCGGCGCTTATGCCAGCGGGCAATCGCCCAGGGAAATTCAGAAAAAAATCGACACATACCTGATCAGCCCCGAATTTGACGACTCTTCACTCAAGTCAATAGGTATTTCATTTTCACCCGCGCCAAAAACTTCGCTGCAAAAAGCTCAATTTTATTTGATGAACCGCTATTATCTTATGCGGGCATTTTTCCGTCCGTCACTGCTTCCTGCCGAAGATTTTAAATCGCTGATTAATTATCTTCTTCCTGATATCGACATTAAAGACACACGAATTCCTTTTTATGCCGTGGCTACTGATTTAATTACCGGCAAAGAGGTTATTATCTCCAAGGGCTCTTTGCGTGAAGCAGTGTTGGCAAGCTCTTCAGTTCCCGGCGCAATAGAGCCGGTGCGGCAGGGTGATAAACTTTTGGCTGATGGAGCAATTATCAGCAGTGTTCCCGTCAGGGCGGCTCGCGAACTGGGTGCGGATATCGTTATTGCCGTGATGGTGGGACGCGAATTGCCAACAGCCGCGAACGAGGATGTTGATACGGCGACGGAAATATTATATCGCGCCGGAGAAATCACATCCAACAGACTGGAAGAAGTGGAACTGGCCGGAGCGGACGTTGTTATCCGGCCTCAGGTGGGTGATCTTCATTGGGCTGACTTTGCCCGCTCCGGTGATCTTGTTAAGAAGGGCGAAAACGCATGCCGCGAGTCTTTAGATAGAATCAACGCTTCTGTACGCGAGGAATACGCACCTGTTCCGTTACGCAAACGGCTTACCGGTTTTTTGTGGCGCCTTTTTTCCGCAGAGAAAAACAAATAAAAGTAATTTATCCAATTAACTTAAATTATTAAGGATGTGTTCTATGATAGATTTGGCAAACGACAACCAAAAAGAAAAACGCATGGAAATTATGCGTAAGGCCATGAAAGAAAAGGCGCCTCAGACTTACGCAGGATTAGAAGAGTCAGGTGGGCTGGAAAAATTTCTAGAAGCCCATGATACAGAGATGATGAAAAACTTCCGGGCCGCAAAAAATAAGGCGTGGGAAGAAACGCTGGCGTCTTCCCTCGATTTTTTTGATCCGAATTATGACGAAACTTCATCACCGATGTAGCCAAAATATTTGTGTATCGATTTTAGCATCCTATTCCGGGACGGGTCATTTTCCTGCCGGTTCTTTATCCGGCGCTAATGACGCCATCTGCTCGCTATCTTTACCCTGTACGGCAATGGGTTTGGCCGCTTTTGGTTGCTTAACGGAAGCAGGCTTGTTTTCCTGTTTGTCTAAAGAGTAGGGTATCGTTGCTTCTTTGGCAACAACCATTTCCGGACGAGCAGCATATTGCTTTAACGTCTTTAATTCCCGGTTAGCTTTCTTTTGCTGGAAATATTCCGTCACTTCCGGCCGGAAAGATATTGGTGATGGTGATTGAAGATAAAGATAAGTCGACGCGCTGATAAACACAATAACTACAAGCAACGTCGCTAAGATTGCAATATCGAGACTGTTCTTTCTCAGGATAACGGTAAACTCCCTGGATTTATTTTTTATTGCTCTTTTCATCTCTTGCCTCCTTATGCCTCTATGGTATCTGGAGGGGGCGGTGCCCCCTCATAGATAAAAAAATCTTATAGTACAGTGAATGCTTAATCCTATCTCCTATCGCGCTTGTCGCTATCTCATCTATCACGACCTTGGTTTCCCTGCTGCTGTCGCTTGTTATCTTGAGAGTGCTTTTGGGTTTGCTGTGAGGGTTTTTTCAAACCTTTTACGCCCCAATTATTTTGTTTCTCCCAATGTTTGTCACTTTCCCATCCTTTCCAGTTTTTCTGAGCTTGTTGGTGGGGTACTTTGCGCCGGTCCCATTGGTGACCTTTCCAGCGGCCTTGCCTGTAATCATTTCTCCAACCTGAGGGTACATGTCCATAAAAAGATGGAGTTCCCCGATAGTGGCCCCAGCCTGTATCGTAACGCTGTGAGCGGTACCAGCGTCCTTCCCACGGACGCCACCACCAGCCGCCGTAGAAAAAAATATCATCGTTAACGTCAGGAACAACGTAAACATATGTTTCCGGTATTACGACCAGAGTGGGCGGCCCCGGAAACATGATAGGCGGCGGCAGCGGAACGCTCACGCCTATATCCATTCTTCCTCCCGCCGCTATTGCAGTTGAAGTAGTACCTGCAATAGCCAACGCTATAAGTATTTTCGCAATAAATAACTTGTTCATTTTATTTCCCCCTGTATATATTTGCTGTTAACTTAGTCTTCTTTTCTGCCTGCCACCAGCAATACGATGCCTCCGACAAGCGCGAGAGCGCCCACAATAGGCGGCAACGGTATTGTGTTAGTTTTTTCAGCGGTTACTTCGATGGGGCCAACATCGACGACCTTTTCTTTGGTTACATAAGTAATGCCCTGGTAAGCCAGCGCCGCAATGCCCACAGCGATCAGGATGACTGCGATTAATATCTTTGGTCTCATAGAAACTCCCTTTCTTTTAGGTTTACTGGCGCAAAAAGAATAACTCGCGCCTATTTCACGATCAGATCATTTTTTATATCCTTAACTCCGTTGACGCCCTTTACGATTTCAGTCGCTTTATCGACGGCCTTCTGAGAGTTGACAAAGCCGCTCAGTTGCACGACTCCCCTGTAGGTCTTAACGCCGATCTTGAATGACTTTAAAAAATCATCGGCGGCCAGCATTGATTTTACCTTGGTCGTGATGACCGAATCATCGACGTATTCACCAGTGCTTTCCCGTGTGCTTGTCGCTGCGCAGGCGCCGATGACGGCGATCAGCATCAGCAAAACCATACAACTGATAACAATATTTCTCTTTTTCATAACGGTTACTCCTCTTAAGCAAGTTTTGTTGTTCGATGATTCATCAAGAGACCTTTTCTTACTCAAGGTATCCTAACCTTCGGTAAAATTTTTTGGAGCATGGTTGCCGGTATCCTTTCCGAATACGTCATTCATCAGGGAAGTTGTCCAAGGCGCTACAATATTTTTTTCCCTTGAAGAAGTCGTACCACTAACACGATGACGGCAATAATCAGCAGGATATGAATAACTCCGCCCATTGTGTATCCGCTGATCAATCCCAGCAGCCACAAAATTAGCAATATCAAAAAAATCGTCCACAACATTTGAGCCTCCTTTCTGATTGGTCACTGCCGCTGCCTGCACTCGCGGAGCCATCACATCCGGCGATGGGGCATAAGGCAAAGCGCGCAATCAATTTTATTTACGATAACCAGGCATAAAAGCCGGTCATAATGCAGCCCGACCAATGCCCATCAATCACGGATTGCTGCTAAGATAGTGATGGATAAATGTCGGATTATTGGCAGCTCTTCGATCGTCACCGTTAAATGCACTATAGCGATTGTTCGCCCTTATCCGGTCTGCGCCTATAGTTACCCAGCCTTTTCTGCGTTTGAATTTAACAATTTTTTTCGAATCAATTAGGCTATCCAGCATAAAATCCATGATGTAATCGTGTTGGTTATTTTCACGAATAATTTGTATTAACAAACGCTCACCTCCTTTTTTCTTTTTTATGAGCCGGTGATGGATCTTTAGTGCCGACCATGGACCACTCAATTCCTTCCGGGTCTTTATTCACTCACGCCGCATCTTTCTAATTCTCTCCCGTCCCTACCGGGTGGAAAACGGTGTGCAGCGTTCTTTTATACGGCTGGGCAAGGATATTCATCGCCCCCAAAAATACACTAAAGTTTTCCGTCTTCAGGTGGGCCATAAGGTTCTCCTTGGTATCCCATTCTTCCAGAAGAAAGAGTCTGTTTTCATCTTCGATATTCTGGCAGAGTTCACAGTACGCACATCCCTTCTCCGCTCTGGTAAAACCAGACAGTGAAGTAATCGTCTGCGTCAGCTCCAGGCGCTTCTTAGGAAGGACACTCATTTTTGTGATGACAACGATCATAAAAAATAACCTCTATTCCAACAGGCAAATTTTCCTGCAGCGCTCAACCTTATGAACCTCGTAGCCGCCGGAGTGTGTTTATGTATTCGCTGCACCGGTATTCTTTAAACCACCGTTTTACAATGGCGCCCGCGTATGTCTTAACAAACAGATTTCTCCATCTTCGTTTTATGTCTTTCCAGGCATTAGCCAGGGGATCGGTGAAAAGGGTACGCATTGGCAGATCAAGATGCAGCGTATTTCTTGCCTTGTGTCTTTCGATAAAATGACGCGCGAACCACCGGGAATAAAAAACGACAAACTGGATGGGAAAGCCAATGGTGGCCAGATAAACCCAGTTGAGCCAGTTGCCGTAATTTAATTTTCGGCTGATGAATCCTCCGAGATACTTTTTTTCCATAAGCAGCTTGGGCATAAGTTGCAGGTCATCAGGGTTCAGCCCGTCCGGCTTCGGATCATAACAAAGGAAAAGACCGTCATATTTATCCCAGCCTGCTATCGACAAAGGCAGAAGACGGCCTTCACTCGCCAATCTGGCTCTCAGCTCGGAACCGGGCAGCGGGACGGCATTGAGCAGTTGAATCGTGTCAATCCTTGATTTTTTAATAAACATCTTAAAAGATTCAGCCCACTTCTTAATCGTGAAGTAAGCGCTCTCTTGCAACTTCTTATTCGCGGGGTAGGCAAAAATGAACATGCCGTGCAGGTAAAAATAAGTGGAAAGTTTTTTAGAACGGGCAATCAATTTTTCCACTGTTACGCCCTTGCGCATTGCCTGCAGTTCTTCGTTCAAGGGGCTTTCGTAACCAATAGCCAGCATGATTACGCCGGCCCGGCGCATGGCCTCAATCAACGCGTCGTTCTCCGCTACTTCGGTGCGCACCTGGACAATGATTTTTATTTTTTTCCGGAATTTTCTTTTGTAGTCGCCAATCGCGTTGCACAGCGCGATGGCCTCGGCGGGATTCTGGGCAAAATTATCATCAGTGAAAAAGAAATCCTTGTATCCCATATCAGTATATTTAATTACCTGCCGTAAAGCAGTTTCCACCGAAGCGGCTTTGTAGCGTCCATATTGTTTGTTCACGACACAGAATTCACAATTATAATTGCAGCCGCGGCCCCGGTTGATAGGAATGGCGCTCCATCTTTTTTTCAGAAATTTGACCAGGGTCAAATCCGTATCGGCTATTTCATCAAGATCACAGATTGGCTGGCGCTTGCCTGTTTTGACATAAGCGCCAGATTCGTCAAGAAAACTGATACCCGCGACGCCGCCTAAACCGTCACGCTTTAAATAAACATTGCTGTTATTTGACGTCAATAAAGCAAGCAATTCGATAATTGTTTCTTCTCCTTCGCCATGAACGACAATATCAATGCCGGAGTGAAGCGCTTCCTGCGGCAGGGCATCAACATGACTGCCGCCGGCAATAGTAATGGCGCCCAAATCATGATATTGCCGGGCTACCGAAAACATACGGGGAATCGAATTGCTCATGCCACCGTAGAATAGAGCCAGGTGCGCTGGCTGTCTGGCCTGCAAAAAAGAATGATCCGGCAGGCCCTGGTTATCGAGCGGACCGCTGTAATTATTTTCATCAATCGCGTAAACGTCTTTGCAGCGGGGATGATTGGTAAGCTGGCTCATGACGGACAAAATACCCACTGGCGGCATTTTGATCTTCGCGTAAATATTGTTTTGTGAATGCCGCGGGTATTGGGGAATAATGCCGATAATATTAAATTCTTTTTTCATAATGATACTTCCTCTCTAACATCAATTAATTTCTTGTGAATATTTTCCATAGAGCAACAGCAACAATCAACGCGGCGGAGGAAACAGCAATGTAGGCTAAAATCCTGCCAAGGATATCTGTCATGTCATCATTTTCTCTGGTCGCGCTAAGCCGACTTTTATTCATGGCGTGCCTCCTTTGAGCGTGTCTGAACCGGTCAGGTGACCGTCCAATGGTTAATTGTCGAATTTGCTTATTCATGCCCGCATCATTAGCTCGGCCAGGCGAAACGCCTTTGTCTTTAATTGATTTCCGCGCCCAAACCAAATAGAGTTCAATCGCGTCGCTTCATCTTCGCCAGACATCATGTGATCCGTATATTCAGCCACGCTGTTGAAAGCCCCCCAAACGGTACCGCGCGCCAGATGTGCTCCCAGCCCGGACTCATGCAGATGAAGCACGCTGTCGCGGATTTTTTCTGCTCTTGCCGTGTTATGATTTTCTTCGTTATCAGGAACAAGCGCCCGAACATAATCCCGCAGTTGATCATCCGTAATATTTTTGGATGCCATACTGTTAAATATGACATCGAGTTTTTTGTATGCGTAAATTGATGCTTCGAGCGTTAAGGCGGCATTTTTCAAATTGTGTGTTGCGTCTGCTGTGTGACAGATCGAAATGTCTCCCGTTTCCTGCAAGGCAGCCGTTAAAGTATTATTGCAGACAACGCGAATGGGCGTAACTTTCACCCGAATGCGCGAACTGCCTTCATGGCTGTTGGTAAGCAGGAGATATTTGTCAACGAGATCGTTGCCGTGAACGTTGATATATCCGGGAAGTTTTGCCAAAATCCAAATGCGGCCACCTTTGCCAATAGCTCCGGCTGTTTCGTATATTGCCTCATTTTCAGCAACCAGAGAGTCAAAAAAAGTAAAAGCATCTATATTCTGAATAGGTTCATAATCCGCTTTGACGAAGCCCAGAACTTCATGGGTATCCATGCGCATTGTTGCGTATCCTGTCGGCAGCATGCTTGTCTGCAAGCCGAGTGGTTGTTTCGTGACGCTGTAATCCAAGCCGGCTATTTGTATGGCTTCTTTCGCGGTTAGGGGATAATTTAATTCGACTCCCAGATCGCGCCATGGTGGGGGCGCTGCTTCAGGATATGGAGACGGGGTTTGCGGTATCCGCAAATGCAGTTTACGCAGAGTTACATCGGTAACTGTAGAATGATACAGGGGATGATCAGCGGCAATAATATTGAAGAGCGGGTAAATTTCCCTTCCCGATTTTTGCCACCCGACAAAAATGGCATCTTTATCCGAACTTGCCGGATGCTCACTTGCACACATACTTTGTCCTCAGTTGATTTTGACTTATTCAATGTCTTTAATGAAGGTAAGAGCAAGTAGCCTGCCAAAAGCAGGAAGAAAATCAGAAATAGCGGATTAATCTATTAATAATAAGGCGTTAGATAAAAAGGGAAGCGCAGGAGTTAAGTGTAAGTGATCTGTTTGACCGCAATATTTGACGGAACCTCAATATGTTGAGGGTGACAGGATGTCTAGTCTGATTCTGTTGTTTGCGGCCGGGCTATACCGAGCTTGCGCATCCTTGCTCTTAAGGTGCTAGGATGAATGCCCAGTATTGCCGCCGCTCCATCCTTTCCCTCGATGCGCCAATTTGTTTCCGAAAGTATTTTAAGCATTTGATTTTTTTCCGTCTCTTCCAATGTTCTCACAACGGAGGAAAGTTGGCTGGGTAAAAACTCCAGTTTATCGGCCAATTCCAAAACCGGCCCGGGGCACAGGATTACGGCCCGTTCAATAATACTTTCAAGTTCCCGGACGTTGCCTGGCCAGGCGTAATCCTGCAGCGACTTCATTGTCTCATTAGGAATCGACGTGAATTTTTTCCCCAATCTTCTGGAATAGCGCTCGACGAAGGACTGCACCATTATAGGAATATCATCTTTGCGTTGTCTTAACGGCGGGACGGTGATGGGAAAGACGTTGAGCCTGTAATAAAGGTCTTGCCGGAAACGCCCCTGGCGGACTTCTTCATCAAGGTTTCGATTGGTTGTCGCGATAATCCGTACATCGACTTTGATTGTGTGGGACGAACCCAGGCGCTCAAATTCATGATGCTGAATAACGTGGAGCAGCTTGGCCTGCAGCTCGAGGGGTAATTCCCCGATTTCGTCCAGGCAGATAGTGGATTGATGAGCGATTTCAAAACGCCCTATCCGGCGGACATCGGCCCCGGTAAAGGCGCCTTTCTCCCGTCCGAATAATTCGCTCTCAATTAAATTGCCCGGCAGTGCCGCGCAATTGACGGGGATCAATAGCCGATCCTTCCGCGGGCTCAATTCATGGATGGCGGAAGCGATTAGTTCCTTTCCCGTCCCCGTCTCCCCGAGGATGAGGACTGTTGTGTCCATGGGAGCAACTTGTTGGGCTCGGTAGAGAACATACTTGAGACCATCGCTTTGTCCAAGAATATATTCAAATTGATGCTTCAGCTTACTTTCTTGGCGGAAGTAAATGTTTTCCGCCTCCAGTTGCTCTTTCATGGCCTGAATTTCTGAAAGCGCCTTCTTAAGATCAGCCGTTCGTTCCTCCACGCGCCGTTCCAGTTCATCATGAGATTTCTTTAAGGCGTCGGCGATGAGTTTCCGGTCAGCGATATTGCGGATGTTGCACTGGATGACTTTATGATTATTGACCTGATAAACATTGCTGACAAATTCCACGTCCACTGAATGGCCGTTTTTTGTTTCCAAGGGCAAATCATTGTAACGAACATATCCTTTTTGCTGCAGTTCCCTGAAAATGGTTTTTGTCGCTTGAATATTTTTAAAGGGGCCGATTTCCCACAGTTGTTTTCCTAAAAACTCTTCGTGTGAATAGCCGAGCATTTCTACCAGGTATGGATTCACGTCTGTTATGTGCCCTTGTTGGGCATCGAGGATTAATATTCCATCCTGGGCTGTTTCAAAAAGGCGGCGGTATCGGGTTTCAGAATCTTTAAGCGCCTCCTCTGCTTGCTTTAGGCCGGTGATATCATCAAAAGCAAGAAGTATCCGTTCCGTTTCATTATTATCCCCATGGATTCTGCGAGCGTTGAGAAGCATTATTTTCCGCCCAATATGAGGGAAAGTATGATCGACTTCGAAATGATCAAAGTGAGTGTTTTGGGGTATAATGCTTTCTAATAGTTCTCGTAACACGGGAATGTCCCATTGTTGGTTGCCGACATTAAAGATAAATTTTCCCTCGGTTTCTTCAGGTGTGACATGGAAGGTTTTATAGAAAGTACGATTAGCCGAGATGACTTTTAGCGTGGGGGCAAGTACGATAAGCGGGCCCGGTATAGTCTCCGCGATATTCTCGGTGTATTTTTCAGCTTTTTCAAAGGCCTCTTTTATTTGCTTGCGCTTGGCGATTTGGACATGTGATGCTTCGCTTGCTTCTTGCAAATTTTGTTCTGCGGCATCAATTTTTGCCTGAAAATCTTCCGCATCAATGAAAGATTCGCGTATTTTATTAAGGTTTGTTTTTTTTGGTCTTTTGTGAATTGCCACCCTTTTCGCTCCCTTTTCAATCTGTTTAGATTTTATAAAGGCTTTTTAAAAAAATCAACTGTAAAATGCGTTGCTTCCGGGTGTGATGAATCAGGAATTAAAGGAATTTAGGCGCGCGGATTTCCGGGTTTTTGGCACACTTTTTCGTAAGGAAGAAAAGATAGACATTAAATAATTCGACATTTGTCATAAAATAAATGAAGCAAAAAATTTGAAGTTCAACGATAATTGGTTATTCAACTTTGTTTTCCGCGAATTCGTAAATCTGTCGGTGGGTGCAAACTTCGTAATATTTATTAAATGTGTTTCCGAGTATTTCGAATTTTTCCGGGTGAATTTCAGTGATAATATCTTCGCGGATAACAATAGGCTGATAGTTTCCACTTAGCGTCGGCACCTTGCCGCTGTAAAGTTTTATTTTCTTATTTTTGGCCGATGAATAAGTAATCGGATGCAAGGTGATTTCCTTGGATAGTTTGTTAAAACCGCTGCTGTCCAATTCGATTCCATTGACATTGTAACGCATGTATAAATCATCAGTATCCTCATCGTTTTCACTTCGGAATACATTCTTGAAAACAAACAGATTAAACAGCGGATCATGGTCAGTTAAAAATTTATGTATTCTTTTGTTGCATTCTGAAAGCCGGTCAGCCATGTTAATCGCCGGAGAAATCATAATCCGTGAATCACCGTCAAAAAGATAAGTAGGAGAACCGGGGCTATGTGATATGCCTATGCCGATTTCAAGAAGAGGAAGATTGTTTTCTCTATTTTTCATATTATAGCTATGAACAATCTGCAGCATTCTGATTGCCAGACCGCAGGCGCGGGCTACGCTGTACCAGCCTTCCGGGGTGTCCTGATTTTCAATGATCGAAAGAATAATCGCGTCTCCCTCAATAAAAACTTTAGAAGCGTCATAATCCAGAAGAATAGCGGCAATCGGATCAAAAAAATTAAGGCTGAAAAGCGATGCCGGATTAAGCCCTTTGCTTCTCATTATATTATTGATTTTCATCGAACCACGGATATCCGCCTTGATGATCACATGGTTGCTGACGGGCTTTTCTTCTTTTACCCTTTCCGAAGGAAGCAGGAATTCAAAGAGCGACCTGTTTCCCCGCGATAATAAAATATCTTTTTCCGTGTTCACAAAATTTATAAGTTCCATTGCTTCTTTGAGCAAACGGAAATTATAGAGGTCTCTGTGGTATCGGGAAAATTGTCTGAGAAAATTTAATAAATGAGCTTTCTTATCCGCGGCAGAAAGACCTTGTATTATACTTACGGTTTTCTTAAGCGGAGCGATTTTAAACGCGGCCCCGTGAGCGTTTTTTCGCGATTTTAACTGGTAAGTAATAAATTTTCTTGACCAGAAATCAGTCAAAAACTCCTTTATCTTACAGGGCGCTATCGGCGGGCAGTAGATGCCGTAAACGGTTTTCATTTCAAAAGACGCCACAAGCTGATCTAATAAACCGGATTTTTTAAATTTGCGGTAAAAAAGATTTAACAGCCGGCGTTGAATTTTTAACCGTTCTTTCATTTTTAGAAGAATGGCTTTTGGTTTTTTTTCTTTCTTGGCGTTTTTATATTGTTTCCGGGAATCGAATACATTCAGCATCCGGTCAATATTTTCCGGCTCCATTATCCACTCGTCGAAATCATGCCCTCCGGCATCGGCAGAAAATTGACCATTCGCGCGCTTGCTTTTATTCGATAACCCTATTTCTTTTTTATGGCGCTGCCTTAAATCAGTTTTTTCCAGCAGATCATAAATAATCGCCTTAACATTATTATAATTATCCGGATCTTTACTACGTTGACCCATAAGGACATATTCTTCAATAAGGAAAAAATCGTCAGTCGGATTATCGGTGTGAAGAAGCGGGTTATTGAAAAAAATAGGCGGCAGGATTTGTTCAGCTTGGAAATTTGTTTCCCGCATGTTACGAAGGTTATCGGTTTGGATGTCCGTAATTATCTGAAACAACTCTGCTCCCGCCATTTGGATAATACGGTTTTTGGTTAGTTTGATTATCGCCAGTTTATCTCTGACTTTACGGAGCTCCGCTTCGGTATGCCTTCGCGATAATTCGTAGGAAAGGCCCAGCGGCTCGAAATGGGCTACAAGTTTTTTGTATTGATTTTTAACTTCTTCACGGAATAATTTCGCCAGAGCGGCTTGACCGAGGTAATCTATCTGAATTTCGCCTTCAGCTTTTGCCCTGTTTATTCCATCGCTCAGCGCGGCCGCGCAGATAGTTTTCAAAGCGTCTTTTTCGCTTTTGCAGTTTTTTTTGCTGTACTCTCTAAAGAAAATTTCTGTTTGGCTATGTTTGATTACAATAAAAAAAACGGTTTTTTGCAGAGCTTTTTGCAGCTGGGGGCTGATGTGAACATCAATGCGAATATTATCAATGCCGAGAGCAAGCCTGTTTAATGAAAACTCGAGTAGATATGGCTTCAGGGGTATGTCTTTTATTTCCGGCGGTTTTGTGAATAATTGAAAAATGTTCAGCATGAAATTGATCCCGGCTATTGTTTTAAGATTAAACAACCAAAATAATAAATAAATTTTACACCATTGAATTAACTAAGGCAAGAAGTTACTTAAAATACGGGTATGTATTATTGCGGCTTTTAAAGTAAAGATTGATATTGACATTTAATTGGTAAACCCCTAAATTAAGACAAGAAAAAAATGAGAAAACTTTATGCCAATTTACGAATTTAAGTGCGATAAATGTAAAAAACAATTTGAAGTTCTGACCATGAGCATGAGCGAGAAACCAAATGCCGTGTGTCCAAAATGCAAATCAAAAAAGACCCATAAAATAATATCTAAAGTAGGTCGTGGAAAGTACTCTTCGTCGGGAAAGGGCGGCTCAAGCAGCGCGGTTTCATCCAGCACCTCTAGTTGCTCGTCATGCACATCATCTAATTGCTCTTCCTGTGGTCATTAATGAGATTCTGACGAGACACATACAGCGAGAAAAATTCAAGCTGGAATCTTACTGAGGAAAGAACGCTGATCTTGGTTTTAGCCATGCCATATGCCCCGAGTGTATCCGAAAATTATATCCGGAGAAATCCCGCTGAAACAAACCACCGAAAAAATGTTTGGTATTATCGCGCGATAAACAAGCAGGATAATCATTTGATAA
>Ga0351945_1050_pt1 | contig 18527 bp, 15 predicted proteins | sample BONcelT113001F14_FD_205814 | JGI IMG/M metagenome (GOLD analysis project Ga0351945, IMG submission 205814) | Enriched cells from coal bed in the Powder River Basin, Montana, United States - BONCAT cells T11 rep3 HSBNCT.T11.300.1.F14 ... | reverse complement strand
GGACCATGGCCTGAAGCCGGCACCCGCCCATGCACAAGGGGAGAAGGGCGCAGTCCTTGCGGCATTTTTCCGGAAGACAACGATGCAGAAGCTGGGATTCGGCCACGAAATCAATCCCTCTTTCCGCGTCGCCGTAAGCCATTTCCCCTTCCCGGAGCCCCGGACAGGGAATCAGTGCCCCGTTGGTGTCAAAGACCAGCATGGACCGGAAATCGGCCCGGCACAGGCTCGCCGGGGCCTCCCGCTCGGGCGCCCATCCATATTGCCCGGCAAGCTTTAAAAGATCCAGCGCAATAACGGGGTCCCCCAGCCCGCAGGTAAAGTCGCTGCTGCCCCGCTTCTGCAGAATGGGGCTGAAATGCACCTCTTTGATGTCGATGCCCCGGGTGTTGAGATCATCGAGCATTTCCGGGAGCCGCCGAAAATCATCAACGGAGCTGTCATACTGGCATTCGATGGTAAGGGGAACCATGCCGGAAATCTGTTGCAGGTTGGCCATGATGCGGTCATAGGTTTTGCCGTGGTTTCGCGTGGGTCTGAGCCGGTCATGAATCTCCCGGGGTCCGGCCAGGCTGACCCGGATGCCCGAAAGTCCGGCGGCGGTAAATTTCCGGACAAGCTCCGGCCGCAGCAGCAGACCGTTTGTGGTAAAGGTAAACTGGTAGTCGATGCCTTTCCCCCGGCAAAACGCCCGGCGCCTCGCCGCGCTCTCAAGGACCATGCCCGCCTTCAACAGCGGCTCACCCCCCAGGTAATCGTCCATGACCCGCAAAGGCCGCTTTTCCCTGATAAAGTCCGTATAAAATGCATCCACGGCCCGAACCGTATGGACCGACATCTCCTTTGCCTCCGGGTCCAGAATGCAGTACGTGCACCGGTTGTTGCACTTGCGGGTCACCATGGTCTTGGAGGTGATGGTGGAAAAATCATGCACATGCTGCTGCATCCAGCAGTCATACACCAGGCTTTCATCAGCCCCGGCATCGACCAGAAACCCCTGGCTCCAGAGGGCGTCCATCAGTTCGGGATCACCATCGGCTGGCCGGCCCTGCCCCCCATCCTCCCATTCATCTTCCGGCATCAGGATAAACCCGCCGGTCATGGTCTGGTAAAGAGCCGTGAACTTATCGGAATATTGCGGATCTTCCACGGGAATTTCCACGGTGAATCGGGATTTTTTCCATTCATGCATGGTGATTGCCTTTGCTTGAAGGTGGGTTTCCCGGGGCGATGAAGCCGCCCCGGGAAATATTACGGTAAAAATTAATGGCGGGAAAAGGGGCTGTTGCCACAACACATCATAGCAACGATTCTGGTTTTGTAATTGCCGGTTTTTACCACGATCAGTTTTCTGGTTTTCTTCATTTCTCTTCCTCCTTGAATTATTAATGTAAACGATTAGATGTTTCCCCATGCCGATGAGATGATGGCTCTATGTCGGAGAGAAAAAATGCAATTGCAATGCCGGAGGACCTCTTTATTATTATTAATTTTAACAATATGAAATTAAAGAAAATTTTAAAATGAAAGTGCGGGAAAAAGGAATTTGATGTTACAGGAGGTGACAAAGAAGAGAACAAGAGCGTGGCAAGAAACGACATCGGCAACAGTATTCTTACCCTGTTTCATGGACTATAGCAGCAAAAGTTATCATTCCCGGCTTTCATCGACCGGGTCATTAATCCCGGGCAAGCATTGCATGCCGCAACCGGTGAATGCCTTCATGGAACAGGGAAAAATGGGTGAGGTCAAACCGTTTGGACATCACATCAAGGACTGTTTTATGGAAAAGGAACGTGCCCGGCTGAAGGGAAAGGATAAGTACATCGGCCTGGTTTAGGTATTGTTTTTTCAAAGCTGGGTCATGGGCCTGCATAGCCATGTTCAGTATCCGGGTGACTTCCGGATGCTCGAAACCCCCGGCTTCCGAAGGCTTTGAATCCGCCGAGGTCCAGAGTTCAAGGAGGTATTCGGGCCGGGTATAAACACCGGCGAATTCAGTCAAAACCGCCTGAAATGCACTATTCCGGTTGTATTTTTCATACATTTCATCCATGGAAACAGTGCGAACCCGCACTGTAACGCCGATGTCGGAAAGACAGAGCTGGATGAAGCGGGAAACAGCTTTTTCGACCTGGGCCCCCTTAAGGATCAGCAGGGTGAATTCAAATCTACGGCCGTTTTTTACCATATGCCGATTATTTCCATCATATCGCCATCCGGCTGCTTTTAACAGACGGACCGCTTCTTCCGGCTCACAGAGAATCGGCTGCACATCCTGATGGTGAAAGGGAGAATCCACCCCCATGGGGCCAACGGCCACCGCGCCATAGCCCTTTAAGATATGATCCACGATATATTGCCGGTCAATGGCATGGGTCAGGGCACGGCGAACGTTTGGATCTACAAACAGTGGATCATGGGTATTGTATAAAAGGATGGTATAATATTCCAAGGTATAGTGATCAAAATAAAAAGCATCTTCATATGATTTTATCATCTCATAGTTTTTGGGCGAAATTTCCTGGGCAATGTCGGTTTCTCCGGCAAGGAGCCGGGCCCAGGATTTTTCCTTGTCCGGCTGGTAATAAAAAACCACGCCGTCGAGTAACGGCCTTCCCTTGTAATAATCCGGGTTGGCGGTCAGTATCACCTGTTTTTCCCCATCCCGACTTTGAAACCTAAACGGGCCGGACCCCAAGGGAAAATGATAGTAATCGATATTCGCCTTATCCAGGCTGCACAAAATTTCCATATCCCATATTTTCTTCAGAAAACTATGGTCATTTTTCAATAACCGAATTTTGATGACAGTATCCGAAGCCGGAATTATATGCGCTATGGATTCAAATAAATTGGGACAGACATTTTTCAGGACGGTTTCCATGGAATAAAAAATATCCGTGGAAGTAACCGGCAACCGGTTGTGAAAAAAGGCATCCGGCCGCAACTCAATTGTCCAAGTGAAAGTTTCCGGATCATAGAACCAGTTTTGTGCCAGGTCCGGCTGCAGCTCGCCGTTTTCATCGGGCACGCACAAATAGCTGAACAGCAAGGGATAAATCAACGACGACCCGGATGCCCGGATTTCGGAAGGATCTATGGATGTGATGGGCGCAGCCACGTCAAATCGCAGGATATTTTCATTAAATGCGTGCGGGGCGGCCTGCTCTTCCCGGTCCGGGCTCCCGCAGGAAGACAGGCAAACAACGGACAGGAAAATCATCAAGAATCGCCGCATGAGAATCTTCATTCCTTTGTTCCACCGCTTCCCGTTAATCTAAACCGCTACCCTGTTGTTAAAAGGACAGGCCGACGCCGGCCTCGACCCAGCGGCCCGGCCGGGGCCATACCTCCCGGTAGAGATAACGGCTGTTGAAGATATTGTAGATGTTGACAAAAACCGACGGAGACCCGTGGCGGTCCAGCCCGGGGATCGCTGCCTTCACCCGGTAGTCGAACACGAATTTTTTATCTCTGGTCTCCGGAAAAGAGGAATTGTGGTCAATGCAGACGCCCAGAAGGGAATGGGTCATCCATTTATATATATAGACGGCGCCGGCATGATACTGGACGGTGGGAATGTCCTTGATCTCCCGGTTTGTTTCTTCATCCCGCACATCGGTGAAAACGGCGGCAAGGGATAAACGCAGGCCGGAATCAAAGGCCGCAGTGACGATCCCCTCCACCCCCTTCCGGGTGGCTCTGTCGATGTTGGCATATCGCCGCGTATCAAAATCATAGCGGATCAGGTCATCCACATCCGCGTAAAACAGGTTTGTTTCGACGCTGATCATCGGCAGGACCCAAATTTTGCCCCCCACCTGGTAATTGACGGCGGTTTCCGGTTCCAAATCCGGGTTGCCGGAGACCGGATCATTGACCCAGGCCGGCGGCGGCGCGGAAAATCCCCGGGCCGCCTGGGCCCGCACCAGTGCCCTGCCCTCCAGGAGATGCCATACCGCGCCGATGGACGGGCTAATTTCAGACCCGAAATCCCGGTTGCGATCGTAACGCGCCCCCGCATTAACGGAAAAATTATCTATTTTGAGCGTATTATTGGCATACAGGGCCCAGTTGCCGGTATAATAGGTTTTATCATAACCCTGCCAGTCGTACTCCCCCCAGTCGCCGTCAAACCCGAAGATGAAGGTGTCGCCATCCCTTTTGCCGTAGCGGAGCCGGCCGCCGATCCCCCAGGTTTCATCCGCGTAATCATTGAACACCTCCCGGCGGTCCGCGTACACGTCCTCGATTAAGGCCTCGAATCGATGCCGCCGGCCCTCCAGCGCGATTTCCAGATCATCGGACGGCATGAACTCCAAAAGAAGCCGCTGATGGTCGCGCTCCTGCTCCATGTCGTCCCAGAACTCGGGATACCCGATGATCGGGTCCTGATTTTTCCCCTCGCTCCGGCCCGCCGCCAGGTTGATCCGGCTTGCCGGGGTCGGCGCATAATCCAGCTTGGCGTAAACAGCGGTCTGCCGGTAACGGGAGTGTTCGAAAAACCCGTCGCTTTGGTCCCGGGTCAGCGACAGGAAGTATCCGAAATTTTCAATGACGCCCCCCGCCGAACCCCTGCTCTTCCAGGTGCCGGATTCGCCGGCGGAAGCCAGGACGTCGCCGGAAAACCGCCTGTCCGGATCAGGGTCCCGGGTGATGATGTTGATGACCCCGCCCAGCGCCGATCCCCAGGCCGAAGAAGCAGCCCCTTTGTAGATTTCGATGCGCTCGATGGCCTCCACCGGCAGCGTGGACAGATCGGTGAAGGGGTTGGCCAGGATGTTTAAGGGAACCCCGTCCAGATATACGGCCGCATGCCGCACCTCGGACCCCTGAATCCGGGCCGTGGCCGGCGCGCCGATCCCCCCGGCAAATTCAACATAAACCCCGGGAATATATTGCAGGACTTCCGCCACACTGGAAACCGGCATCTCTTCCATCTCTTTTCGCCCGATCACCGTGATATCGGCGGCCACATCCCGTGCCGGAGCCGAACTCCGGGTGGCGGTAACCACAATTTTCTCCAGTTGATAGGTCTTGCCCGGCTCCGATGAATACCCTGCCCCCAGGTCCGGCTCAGCGGTTTCCGCGGCCCGGGCCGTGACAGAAGTCCCGGTTGCCGATGCCCCGTCGCCGGCGAATGCCACGCCGCCCCAAAACAAAAAAACCATAAAAAAGGCCAATGGCGCCACGTAATCCGTTAAACGCATAAATTCTCCAGTCCCCTGTTCTTCCGCATCAATGCCGCCGTCTTCCGGGCTTAATTTTTTGAATTTTCTATTAGCACATCAATGCCGGGTTGTCGATACGGAGATTCCGGCATATGGCATTCCCGTCAATATCCGGGGCGGATTCGGCAAACCCATGGCCCCAAACCGTAACATTTCGCCACGCCGATCAAATCCTTTTTGTAACAAAAAGTGCCGCTTTCGATGCCGACAGGATCGGCTTCAATTTTAATGAATATAAAATCAATATATTGAAACGATTATTTTATCAGCCGGACTGGTATGCATCATGCATTTAATTTCTGACTGTTTCTTTTCAACATATAAGCTGATGGAAACTTAGAGGCCTGACGAGCTGCCTGAAATTATAAACATATGAAGGTCATAAGCGTTAAAACCCGCAAAATGGTCCGGAACAGAACGGCCGTCATGTCCCCGAGGCCGCTGACGGCAGGCAGGTCATGAAAATGACGAAAATAACGGAAAAAGGACCGATGATGCTCAGGCGTATGGGACTGATGGCCAACGGATTCGGAACGACCAGGCTAACGGCGTCATTGAAGGAACAGCGTCGGGCCGAAAAGGAACGGAAAGCCGCTGCGGCAAGAATCCATGATCTATACAACAACTCCCCCTGCGGATACCATTCCCTGGACCGGGACGGCGTCTTTGTCGAGATCAACGACACGGAGCTGGTATGGCTGGGGGTTTCCCGGGAGGAAATGATCGGCAAAAAAAAGTTTTCGGATTTTCTGACCGAGGAAAGCCGGAACATCATGGCAAAAAATTTCCCCCGATTCAAGGAAGCCGGTTTTATCAAGGACCTGGAATTCGATATCATCCGCGGGGACGGCGCCGTCATGTCGGTATTGCTGAGCGCTACGGCCGTCACCGACGCCGGGGGAGATTATGTGGCCAGCCGGTCGGTCCTCATGGATATCACCGACCGGAAGATCGCAGAAAACGCGCTCCGGGAGACCACGGCGGCGGCGGAAGCCGCCAACCGCGCCAAAAGCGTATTTCTGGCGAAAATGAGCCACGAAATTCGGACCCCCATGAACGCCATTCTCGGCTTCGCCCAGATTCTTCAGCAGGATGCGGACCTCTCGGCGCAACAGCGCGATGGAGTGCGGATCATCAACCGCGCCGGCGAACATCTGCTGGCCTTGATCAACGACATTCTGGAGGTATCCAGAATCGAAGCGGGCCGTGTCTCGCTGCATCCGGTCTCATTCAACCTCCAGAACCTCCTCGATGATCTCGAGCGGATGTTCCGGTCCAGGGCCGACGCCAAGGGCCTGCAACTGATCGTCGAGAGACAGTATCCCCTTCCCCGTTATATCCACGCCGATGAACATAAATTGCGGCAGATCTTCATCAACCTGCTGGGCAACGCCATTAAATTTACGGAAACCGGCGGCGTAGCCGTGCGCGTCAGATGCGATCGGGGTTCCGAAGCCGCGACCGCGCGCCTGGTGGTGGAGATCGAGGACACCGGCCCGGGAATCGATGATCAATTTCAGGAAAAAATATTTCACCCCTTCGAGCAGACCGACGAAGGCGTCAAAGCCGGCGGCACCGGCCTGGGACTGTCCATCAGCCGGGCCTTTGCCCGTATGATGGATGGAGACATCACCGTAAGAAGCGCGAAAAACCGGGGGAGTTGTTTCCGCCTCGAAATCATGGCACAGCTTTCCGAAACCGCTGAAATAAAGAAAACGCCGGAAACGATCAAAGTCGTCGGCATGAAGCCCCGACCCGGCGGCGCAAGGGTTCTCGTCGTTGACGACAATGCCCATAACCGCGCCCTGCTCCGCGCGATGCTCCAGCCTGTGGGCTTTGATATCCTCGAAGCCGCCGACGGCAGGGAAGCCCTGGAAGCCGTTGCCGACTGGGAACCCCATGCCGTCCTCATGGACATGCGCATGCCGGTGATGGACGGCTATGAAGCCACCCGCCGGCTCAAATCCACGGCGGCCGGTCGCAATATTCCCATCATCGCCGTAACCGCCAGCGCGTTCGACGATTCGGAAAAACAGGTCATGCGGGCCGGCGTGGATGCCTATATCCGCAAGCCGTTCCGAACAAAGGAGATTTTCGAAATCCTTGGGAGATTCCTTGGACTTGAATATATCCATGACGACAAGACATCCCGGGGGGACAACCGGGGCAAGGAAAGCGAACGAATCACCCCGGAGCATCTTTCAGCGCTGCCCGGGGATTTGCTTGAGGCCATGCGGGAGGCCCTTGAAGAAGGCGACATGACCCGCTTGTCCGAATTGATCAAAGGAACGGATCAACTCGATGACGCCGTCGCCGAAAGGCTCATGGCCCTGGCGGATCAGTACGATTATCAAAAATTAGGGGATCTGTTGCTGCAACGCGCCGCGGATTATTGATCAACCCATCCGTACTTCACGGGAAACTGAAAATGAATGCCGACCCTCCGAAACAGACCATCATGGTGGTGGACGACACCCCCGCCAATCTGAAACTACTGGACAACATGCTCCGGAGGCAAGGCTACCGGGCGCTCGCGTTTCCATCCGGCGATCTCGCCCTGAATGCCGCGGCCAAACGCCCCCCCGATCTCATTCTTCTGGACGTCAACATGCCGGGGATGGACGGTTTCGAAGTGTGCCGGCGGCTCAAAGCCGATAAAACCCTCGCGGAGATACCGGTGCTTTTCATCAGCGGACGCACCGAAACCAAAGACAAGGTCAGAGCCTTTGCCGCGGGCGGCGTCGATTACGTGACCAAACCCTTTCAGTTCGAAGAGGTCTATGCCAGGGTCCAGACTCATCTGGAGCTCAGCCGCCAGAAAAAAGAGCAGAAAGAAGCTTACGACCGGCTCAGGGAAATGGAAGCGCTGCGCGACAGCCTGGTTCACATGATCGTTCACGATCTCCGCAGCCCGCTTACGGCGGTCATGGGTTACCTCGAACTGGTGCAGATGGCGGATCTGTCCGAGGAAACGGCCGGGGACGCGAATGAAGCCGCCAAAGCCGCCGCCGCCATCCTGGAAATGGTCAATTCCATGCTGCTGGTCAGCAAGATGGAATCCGGCAAAATGAAACTCACCCTGGCCGAATGCGATCTCGCCGGCATCCTGAAAGACGTCAAAGGAAGATTCGAGCCGGTGAAGGGAAACCGGCGCATTATTCTGCAACCGCCGGAGCATCCGGTGAAACTGACCTGCGACCGGGAGCTTTTGACGCGCACGGTCCAGAACCTGCTGGCAAACGCCGTAAAGGTCACGGATGATATCAATGGCGCCATTCATATCATTGCCCGGGGGGACGGAGAATATGTCCACATTTCCGTGACGGACAATGGACCGGGGATCCCGGCCGAATATCACCAGCGGATTTTCGAAAAATTCGCTCAGGTCGATATGCGGAAAGAACAGCGCCGCCTCACCACCGGCCTCGGCCTGACCTTCTGCAAGCTGGCCGTGGAAGCCCACGGCGGACGCATCGGCCTCGACAGCGAACCCGGCCGGGGCAGCACCTTCTGGTTCGAGCTGCCGGTAAAAGGATCACCAGCGCAAGCGACGGACTGAAGAATTCATTTCCGCACCTGGCCATAGGAAAACAGGAGGAACGGCAATGACAACCCAGTTTCGCAACCTCGTCTTTGAAGGCGGCGGGGTCAAGGGGATCGCCTATGTGGGGACCATGCAGGTGCTGGCCCAGCGGGGCGCGTTAACCGACATCCGGCGGGTGGGCGGGACTAGCGCCGGGGCCATCAACGCCTTGATCCTGGCCCTGGGCTTCCTTCAGCGACTCGGCCGCAGCCCCTATGTCTACAACCGCCAGACCCTGGGCCTGCGCCTCGACACCCGCAAAGAAATCGGCCTGTTCCGCTATGACGAACCCCGGCGGGGAAAGCCCATCAAACGCTTCACCGAGTACGCCAAAGCCCTGATGGAAGCGCTCCTGCAAGGCCAGGAAAACCAGCACCTGCACAGCGACGACTGGCAGCGCACCGTCTACATCGACACCTTAGACGTCAAAACCACGGATTTTAACATCACCCGTGACCGCCAGCAGGCTCTGGTGGAACAGGGGATCAAAGGCGCCCAGAAGTATTTCGAGTGGTTTGACGATCCCCGTGAAACCCCGGTGAACCGGATCAACAAAGGATCTTGAAGGGGAGAAACTGGCAAAGTCAATAGAAAATCTTGGCATGCATATCTAAAGATGATAAGAAATGTGTATGGGTAAATACAAAAAATTATACGAACATATTTTGATGCGCAAGATGGATAAGAAATACGAAATCATCATTTTTTGGAGTCCCGAGGATAATGCGTTTTTGGCTGAAGTTCCGGAGCTCCCAGGATGTATGGCCGATGGCAAAACCTATCAGGATGCTCTTAGCAATGCGGAAAAAATAATTGAGGAGTGGATTGAAACTGCTACAAACTTGGGCAGACCTATTCCTGAACCGAAGGGCCGTTTAGCCTATGCATGACCTGAATACGGGCATCCCGCCGGCGATGCCTTGGCTGCCCTGCTGACCCTGCTGGCGGATAAGACCCGGACCCTGACCTCCGCGAATCTGGAATCGTTTTACGGCATGATCCCCCGCTGGTCATGGGAAAACCGGGGCCTCCTGGAAACCCGGATCACGGCCCTGATAAACGCCATCAATGCCGCGCAACACACCTGGGGGCATTTCCTGCACCAACTGATTCCCACGGATGAGGATCACTGAAATCTTACTTCCGGGACGTCCCGGAAGTATACTCCGGGGCAGTGGAAACACCCTGGAATATGTTTAACTATCAGGTTTAACGTGAGATTTAATCAAAGAGATGCCTGACGGACCCTGTAAAAATTATGCGCATCATAATCTTACTTTTTGAATGATATCCGGGAGGATGGCATGAAATGGTTGCAATATGCATCCCGGGTGATTTATTAATAAAAAAGAGAACATAACACGTAAACAGGCGTGTCTTTGCCCCGGGCTTTGAATGTCTCGTGACTCATTATTCAGGATTAACGGCACAAGAGGCCCGGAGTTATCCGGAAAACTTTAGAATCACGTTGGCAACAATATCGAAGGTAATAGATATGGAAAAAGAATTTATCAATATTAAGATGGATAAGAGGTTCTTTTCGGTTGCGTCATTGTCGGACCATTTGGATGACAAAGATTATTGGTTATCTGTGAATCCAATTGAAAGAATGCGACATATTGAGGTACTTAGAAGGATTAATTATGGACATGGTGCTACCTCCAGACTTCAAAGAGTTTTTGAATTTACTGAAGAGTAAAAATATTCAGTACTTATTGATCGGTGGCTATGCAGTTGGCTATCATGGATATCCACGAGCTACAAATGATATGGATATTTGGATAGCAATAGATCCAAAAAATGCAGAGCTTATGGTTTTAGCTTTAAAGGAGTTTGGTTTTGACACCCCACAATTGTCGAAAAATCTTTTTCTTAAAAAGAACAGCATTGTGCGCATGGGCATTGCTCCCATGAGGATTGAAATATTAACCACAATCTCTGGTGTTACATTTGAGGAGTGCTTTCAGCAAAAGGTTGTTGATGAAATAGACGGAATCGAAGTAAACATAATTAGCTTGAATCAGCTAAAGATTAATAAGAAAGCGAGTGGACGCCATAAGGATATGGATGATTTTGAAAACTTGCCTTAAGTGCGGCCTCATAGAAACCCGGATCACGGCCCTGATAAACGCCATCAATGCCGCGCAACACACCTGGGAGCATTTCCTGCACCAACTGATCCCCCCGGATGGAGATCACTGAAATCTTACTTCCGGGACGTCCCGGAAGTAAACTCCGGGGAGGTGGAGACATAGTGGGACCGGATAATCTTACGTTTTGAATGATATCCGGAATGACGGCATGAAATGGTTGCAATATGCATCCCAAATGATTTATTAATAAAAAAGAGGACATAACACTTAAACGGGCGTGTCTTTACCCCTTACAGCAAGAGAAATGACTCGGAAAGAAATAAGACGATTTAATAATTGGAGGAAAAAATGAATACTCAATTGCCAAAAACAGATTCAATAAAAGAATTGGCTCATTTTTGGGACAACCATGATATAACAGATTATGAAGAATTACTTGAAGAAGTAATAGAGCCAGTTTTTAATAGAGGTACTGACATTCAAATTCATCTAAAGAAAGAAGAAATTGAATCACTTGAAAAAATAGCAAAACAACGCGGCAAAAGACATAATGAATTAGTAAAAGAATGGATTATTGAAAAATTGAAGGTCGCATAACCAGCGACTCAACTCGAATTTTTAAGGCTATCACCTTGAAAACCGGTTATCCGGTTCCGCGACAAAGAACGATTAAAGATTATTTTCAACGAGATATCATTGGGTTATGTCAGAAAAACCAAGCAAGGAAAGCGTGGAGATTTCCGAGGGCATTGTCCTGGATTATGATCAGGACGGCCATGTTACGGGAATCGATATCGATAATGCGCGTCATAAAATTGATCTCAATGAAATAATTCTGAATAAAGTCCCAGCAAAACTACAGTCAATAACTGCCTGATCCATATTTTCTAACTGTTTCTTTGCACCCTCAGAAAAACAGGAGATCGGATGCCGGAACCCAGCGACGCTTATTCAATGGTGCGGGTGGCGACCCAGGAACGTTTCCTGAATTCCACCGAGGGCGATTGGGGCGGCCTGCATTACTCCCACCGGCTAAGGCTCACCCAACTGCCCAACACCCCGGTCAAGATCGATCTGGCCCGGCAATGCATCGCCGACGACCTGACCACCCGGCAGCTCGCCCGCCGCGTGAAATGGATCGCCCTGGAAACGCCCCCGGCCGAAGACCAGCCCCGGCCCACCGAACCGGACCCGGCCGGCGATGCCCTGACCGCCCTGCTGACCCTGATAGACGACACGACCCGGACCCAGACCTCCGCGAACCTGGAATCGTTTTACGGCATGATCCCCCGCTGGTCATGGGAAAACCGGGGCCTCCTGGAAACCCGGATCACGGCCCTGATGAACGCCATCAATGCCGCGCAACACACCTGGGAGCATTTTTTGCATAAACTGATCCCCCCGGATGAGGATTACTGAAATTTTACTTCCGGGACGTCCCGGAAGTAAACTCCGAGGCGGTGGGAACATCGTGGAATATGTTTTAATCATCAGGTTTAAAGGAAATTTATTTAAAAAGACGCCAGACGGACCTTGTAAAAATTATACGCATATGCTTGCTATAATCAAAAAACCCATGGGCCGGCATGAACCATTCATCCCGGAATCAAGGCGGGAAACAACCAAAGGAATCTTCCGCTTTCCGGATAATCGTTATTTTGGATCGACGGCATATGAAGCTTGTGGTTCACCGGAAACTCCAGAATTAATTGCTTGGTAAAAAGGAGGCTTGCTATGTTACCACCAAAATTAAGAGAAATTAAAAATGAACTTGAAAAACGAAAAATTGATAAAGTCACTGGAGAGGAGGCATTGTTGGTTGAATTAAAGATGCTGGAAACACTCCTTGAGAAATTAAAGAAAACAGAATTGCGCACTTTTAGTGAATCTTTTGAAAAAGGTGCCATGGCGGTAACTTCTGGCCCTGGAGGTTACTGTTCATGTTGTGGAGGCAAACTCTGATATGAGTAATGGATTTTTTGTTGTTTCTCAATATGAGGACGATCCAAAAGATATCCATTTTCAGACATTAACCGAGTCTGGTCCCCCACCTGAGGATCAACTCCAGTTAAAAACAGAAATAGAGAGAACACTTGTTGTTTTGAAGATGTTATTCGAAACTGACGAGGAACGATATTTTACATACTTTTATCCATTATTGTCTTTAGCGCAGTGTGGTCTCGTCGGTGATCATGCGCAACCTGAAGTAGCAAGACGAGCTCTGCATGAATTGCGTAGCGAAGTGACAGATAAAGAGGCAGGAAATGTGAAGAATAGGTACCTGAAAAATTTAGGGGCACATTCCATATGTCTATCTGCATTACCACTTTTATTGGGTCTATTCTTTTACTTTCTGAATGGACCTCATATATCCACGAATTTATTATTTTTATGGGTTGGATCAATGGTCGGAGTATGGGTTTCTTTTGGAGCAAGAAAGACGGTTTTCAAGTTCGAGGATCTTAATATTCCAGAAAAGGATAGGCTTGATCCATTTATACGGCTCTCGTTCGCAGGAGTACTTTCATTAATAATGGGAATATTATTTTACAAGCAGGCATTAGTGGTTACTGTTGGCAATTTAAACACAGCTGCTATAGCAGAAGATCCTCTTATTGCCACTATTATAGGCGTTTTCTGCGGCATTAGCGAACTGGTTCTACCAAGTAAAATACGAAAACAAGCAGAGCAATTTATTTTGAAAGAGTGAGCCGAACCATATGACAGCAGAGCAACGTGCATGGGCGTTCGTATCGCTTGTTGTGGCCGTGATCACCGCCTCGGTGCCCGTCTGGATTGCAATCGATCAATTCGAGCGCGGAGGTCATCCAGAAAAACGAGTGGACCTTATCCTATACGGACCAATCACCCCGATAGACGATCTGTCCCCTTTAGCCGATGACGGCAACCTCGAACTCGTCGTCGGCAGTCACCGCTTCAAAAACGTCTCGATCTGGCAAATGTCATTGAAAAACGAAGGCAAAGCCCCCATTGTCCCTGACGATTTTTTTGAACCACTTCGTATCTCTGTGGATCCTCCCTGGAGGATCGTAAGCATCCGTGGTAGAAGGTTTTACACCGGACCCATCCAAGTTCACTGGACGAGAATTTCGGATACTATAATGGAGGCAACGCCCTTTCTATTCAACCCGGGAGACCGGCTCAGTCAAACAGTCTACGTAACGCAGGAAGGCTCGCCTACGGAACAGATCGACAGCGACTCCGCGAAGCCCAAGATCACTGCCAGAGTCACAAATCTCAGAGCCTTCAGTAAGCCGTCACATGATCCCCTTCATGAGCGCCGCCGCCAAGCGTTGGTGTACCTCTCCTTTCGGGACATGGTTGTCCTATTGCTGATCGCCAATATTTTTTTGGCTTGGTACTTACGGCTGCTCGCACTAGGCCGAGTGGTATCCTTCCCAAGCTCCCGCGCCTACCTGTTCTCTGTTGGCGTAGCTTTTCTCAGCTATGCAACGGCCGAGGTCATCGTCTATTACATGTTTGGTGGAGATCCGATCTACGACAAAGTGTTTGGCCGGAGACTGCTGGACTGGAAATTTCAGCTTCACAACTGGCTAATTCTGGGCTTACATGTGGGCCTCAGTGTTTACCTTTACCGACGCGCAAGAAGCGAGATCGAACTCGACGATTCAGCCGACCGCAAATGCGACGCCTGATCTCCCTGTTCGCTTAGAACACCACCTCAACAGAAGGGAATGAACCATGCGCCTTCGTCGACTGACCATCGAGAACTTCCGACGCATCGCTGATGCCGACATTCTCTTAGAGCCATCAACCTTCCTCATCGGACCGAACAACACGGGAAAGAGCTCCGTCATCGCGGCCATCGAAGCCCTGCTGTCTCTCGAGTCCGAGAAGCTGACACAGGCCGACATCTTTGAGCAGCCCGACGGCAATCGGGCTGATCGGACCATCATCACCGGCCACGTCTGCGATATACCGGCCGACATCGCCGCAAGCCGAGGCTTCAAGGGACGAGTGATCGACGGCGAATTTGTCTACAGGAAGTCGCTATCCGTCACTTCCAGTAAGCCAGATATCGAGACGCGTGAGTTTCCCTTCACGGTAAAGCCTGAGTTCGGTGCGTGCAAGACTATCGCAGATTTGGCGGCTGCAGGTGTTGCGGCGGAGATGATAAAAGATGGCTTTGGCGATGCCGCCCCAGAAACGAAACTGAAGAAGGGGTGGGAACGCGGCGTAGCAGACGTTCTCGACTTTGACACGACCGCCGAGCCGACATGGATCAAGAATCCGGGCGGCATTCCCCAAAACGTCCTCTCGCGCTTGCCTCGACTCATCTACGTCCCGGCCATAACCGACAGCCGGGATATCGAGTCGGGAGAGAAGCGCCACATTTTAGGGGAATGCCTGTCTCTTCTATTCGAAGACCTGATTCAGGACAACCCGGTTGCCAAAACGATTCAGGACAAGCTAACCGACCTGGAAAAGCAAATGAACCCGGAAGACGAGAACTCGCTGGTCTTTGGTCTCTTGCGTGATGTCAACGCGATCGTTGCTGATGTTTTCCCGAACTGCGGGATCTCCATTGTTCCTTCTTTGCAGGAACTCCTCGACGTATTGAAGCCAAAGTATGAAATCAACATCTTCTCAAACATCAGAACGGGGGCTGTGCGGCAAGGGACTGGCCTTGTCAGAACGTGCGTGTTTGCGATGTTACGGCACCACGCGCGGATGAAGATTGCGAAGGAGCTGCTTACCCGCCCTGTTATTGTGGCGTTCGAGGAGCCGGAACTATATCTCCACCCATCTGCTGCCAACATGCTACGGGACACGATCTACGAACTCGGGCAGTCAGACCAAATCGTTTGCAGCACACACTCACCGTGGATGATAGATCTTTCCCGGGACCCGCAGAGCCTCTCGCGAATGTACCTGACAGCGGAAAACAACGCCTCCGTTTACAACTATGGGGTTTCGTCAACGTTGGGTGCCTTGCCGGAAGAGGACAAGCAACGGGTAAAGATGCTCCAAGTGTTTGACGATGAGCTATCGCGGGTGTTTTTCGCAGACAGGGTGGTCATCGTGGAGGGAGACTCAGAGATCTTGGCCATTCGTAAGACACTGATGCTGCTACCTCCAGAAACTCGCAAGTTGGTCACGGCAAGGACCCAGTTGGCGAAGGCTCGCGGCAAGGCCTCCATCATCTCTCTCGTAAAATACCTCCGAGAATTGGGGATGTCTCCTCGTGTAATGCACGATGGGGATTTTGGAACCGAGGGGGCGGAGAAGTTCAACCAACCTATTGCAGATGCACTGGAGTCCCCCGCACACGTTGTCGTATTGGACAAGAATTTGGAGGAGGCCTTGGGATACGCACCCCCTTCCACAGACAAGCCATTCACAGCCTATGAATATGTGCGTAACTGGAGCGTTGCAGCAGATGTGCCACAGCCGTGGCGCGATGCCCTGTGCTCTCTGTTTGACATCGAATGGCCGGACTGAAGAGGCGAACAAGACAAATCCAGCGTAGTCGCTGGGGCGCGCCGCTGATTTGCGCCGTTATAATTTGATTGATAAAAAGGAAATTCCTATCCTAATTTCCTTACACTACAGCAAAACCAATAATGACGAAGAGTTAACGCCAGGAGAGACCATTGAAAACCGTTGATATGTACGGTAAGCCTTTAGGTGAAACCGGCATAGCTATGCAAATACAGAATATCCGGCTTGACGTAAACTTCCAGTTTGAACGGGAAGACACCGTGATCGGCCTGGACCTTGTGGCAAAACTTCTCAAATTGGCGAGGATGTCCAGAGAAAATCTGGATAAATTCAAACATAAGGATCTATCGGGCGAGATCAACATCATCCTGACCGAGTCCGTTGACACATTCGATCCCCTGTTCATCGCCGTTCTATGCATGATGAAGAAGCGTTTTCCTGTTGTTAAATTCCAGATTTCTTCCGAGTACACTTCTGGAGAGCCTTCGCTTTCCTTTTTGATGACATTGTTTCAGGTTCTTGTTCCAACGTCCCAATTTTTTGGAGGTCTTCCCGTCCATTTCAGCCTCAATGGAAGACCCATTCATCTTGAAAAAGTTAAAAATGAACATGTTTTTGTTGCGTCCCGGCGATTTCTTCCGGTCATCCTGATCGACAGGGAAAAGGAGACCTATTCCCAATACTTTCGCACGCGTTTCGGGGAAAAGTGGGAGAAGATCTTTGGAGATGGTGTGAGCGGTACTTTGGGGACTTTGATCGAACATGCTACTCAAACTGTGGAGGTTGATAAGGATGGCCAGCAAATAATAAAGAAAGAACCGGTGTTCTGGGAACCTGTCTTGACTGGCCTGATTCGCCACATACAGGATTTGCCTGCGGGGAAAATTCGCAAGGGCGGTGCCCCTGATTACATTTCACTGACAGCGGTTCAAATATTCATGCGAGCCATATGGAGAATCAAAGGTATGTGGGCCCTTCTTGGCAAGTATGAGATTGACACAACGAACGAAAGGATTCTCTCCAATCTGTCCGGTAAGCGCTCTTCCGGCTCCAAGGGGTTCACTAATGAAGACAGGGAGGAATGGAACAAACGGCTGTCGAAACGCATCGAATCTCTTTTTGAAAAGCCCATTGTCTCCGTCATGATCCTCGCTTTAATCATCCTGAATTCGGAAAAGTTTTTCAAGAAGGGAAAAAATCACACCATTGAAGAACTTGAAGAAAAGCTGGAATACATGATTCGTTTCAGCGAAGAGTTGTTCGACGGCATTCGGGAGTTGGCCAAGAATATTCACGAACATTCTACCAGCGGAGTGGGCAGCATTGTATTCAGGGCCTTTGATTATGAACGTTTGTCCAGAATCAAAGGCCCTGTCATTGGGCAACGACTGGATAGATCCGAAGATCATCATGCTTTTGTTAACATCGCGGTCGTAGACGACAGCGAACGGGGCATTCTGATGACAATGGAACAAAGTCTCAAGGATATTCATGACAATCTTTGTGATGCACCACGGGAGCAGGAGATCGTGATGCAAAACATAGAGCGACTGAAAAATCGGAACCGCAAACCTTTGCCCATCAGTTCCTTTTTTGAACCAGGCGAGGAAATGTTCCTGAACCAGGGATTGAGGACCGCAGCAGGCATGGGCCTTTTGCTGTTCGCGGATCTTTTGGTGAATAAAAATAAAGGATGCGCGTTCATATCCACTGTGGATGGGCAGGACGTTTTGGAAGCCCCGTTACCTTTGAAAGCCCGGGGCGGTGTTGCCGGATTGACGAATTACTTGGACCAGAGAATACCTTTTGGAACTTTGTACGACATAACATTTCCGGTTAAAAAGGGCCAGCTTGTTCCTCGCAAAGCGCAATTCAAGCAGCCAAGCTTGGATGAATCTATTGACGCCTTTGAGGCCTTGATGAATTTGCATGAGCCGAAGGCGAATCGGAAATGCGAAAATCCCGGTAAAACGAAAACATGCTTCAGCGTGCATCCAGTCGAAGTGGATGACATTGACAAAAAAAAGGGTTGGGTTGACCCTGGCCTATGCTCCAATGCCGCTTGCATAGCGAATCGAATCATTGTGATCCAGCTCATTCCTGGTGAAAAGCAACTTGATGTGAGCAATCTGT
>Ga0351945_1048_pt1 | contig 18554 bp, 15 predicted proteins | sample BONcelT113001F14_FD_205814 | JGI IMG/M metagenome (GOLD analysis project Ga0351945, IMG submission 205814) | Enriched cells from coal bed in the Powder River Basin, Montana, United States - BONCAT cells T11 rep3 HSBNCT.T11.300.1.F14 ... | reverse complement strand
CCTTATGAAACTGTAATTCCAAATGATTTTACTTTTAAACTTGAATTCAGTCATAACGAGTTATTAGCCGCAGTTAATAGAGTATCAATTATGACAAGTACTGTTTCTCATCAAATTCGTGTACATATTGAGAATGACACTTTCTCTCTGACCGGACAGGATGAATCAAATGGTGCTCATGGAATTGAAACAATCAATTGTGAATATAACGGAGATAATTTTGAATTGGCTTTTAATTCAAGATTCCTAAAAGATGCATTAGAAAATATGGGCAATATTGGTGACGATGGCAAAGTTGTAGTCAAATTTACAGAGCAAAATCGACCGGTAATCATTGTTCCCAAAAATGACAAGGATGATTTATTAGTGTTGATTATGCCGGTAAGATTTAAATAATTTTTTAAATAGGGGGGACAAGAAAATTATTAGATTAATAAAAATATCTAAAATTATTTTTTTGTAGTTTGTGTTGAGTATGCAGTATAAAATAAGATGAGATTTTCCGGATTAAGAATAAATAATTTACGGAACCATATTGAAACCGATGTTAAGTTCAATGATGTACTTAACGTGTTTTTTGGTTTGAATGGTTCCGGAAAGACATCAATTTTGGAAAGCATTGCAATTTGCGGATTCTCAAAAACTTTTCTTCCCGTATCCGATAGTTCTTTGATAAATTTTGACTTTGATTTTTATAGTATCAGTGCCGATGCCGTGAATGATTTGAACGTCCCTTATAAAATCAATATAGCTTATGAAAAGGGTAAAAAGAAGAAGATAAATTCATCAATTGCTGATAATATGTTACCGAAAGATATCATTGGGGTAGCACCCATTGTTGTGTTATCACCTGATTACAAGGCAATTACTTTTGGCTCTCCTGATTTCAGAAGGCAGTTCCTTGATAGATTGTTATCACAATCGAGTAAATTTTACATGGAGGAACTTTATAAGTTCAAAAGAGCAATCAAACAGAGGAATGCATTATTGAGTATGGCAAAGTTTGACAGGAGGTTCGACCTTGCTTCATTGTCCCCTTGGACAAATGTTTTGATTTTATCAGGTTCTGAATTGATTTACCGCAGAATGAAATTTGTCGAAGAATTTCGTAATGATTTTAAGGAGACTTACCGGACTGTGTCGGATGGAAAGGAAACTGTTGATTTGGAATATGTTTCATACATCATAAACGGTACAAATACGTCTCTTAGCTTAGAGCAAATTAAAGATAAAATGAGCGATATATTTCAAAAAAGTCGTAACGACGAAATTCAAAGGGGTGTTACACTTTTCGGTCCTCAAAAAGATGACTTGAAGATTATGATAAATGGTGGAGTGGCTAAGGAAGTTGCTTCTCAGGGTCAGCACAAATCTTTATTGATTAGCATAAAGTTGGCGGAATTCAATTTTTTGTTGTCAAAAAGGAAAGAAACACCATTGATTTTGTTGGATGACATTTTCTCTGAACTGGATGGCAAAAGGATGGAAAAAGTTTTTGATTTGATTTGGTCTAATTCAGCACAGACATTTATAACTGTTACTGAGCCGAATTCAATCAAAAGTATTATTGGTCAATCAAAGCGATGCAGTTTCTTTGAAGTTGATAATGGGTTTGTTAATTATCGAAATGGGAATTAAATGATATTCGGAAACAAACCTGAACCCTTGGCTAAACTTATTGATGAGGTGATAGAATCAAAAGGTTGGCAGGATAAATTGGACGAAACAAAAGTTCCTCAAATATGGGATGAAATTGTTGGTGAGAAATTATCCAAAGTTATAAAAGTGATAAATGTCGAGAATGGAATTATATATGTGAAAACAGATTCTTCGACATGGAATACTGAAATCAGATTGAGAGCTGAGCAAATTATTGAAAAAGTAAATGGTAAAATTGGAAAACAAATTATAAATGAAATTAAATTGAGATAGTAGTATCTAATTATTATGGAAGTGAATTATGAGTGAAATTTTGAATAAAGACATAGAGTTAGAAGTATTGGAATACTCCGAAGATAGTATTAAGGTGCTTGAAGGTCTTGAAGCAGTGCGTAAAAGACCTGCAATGTATATTGGCGATATAGGTGAAAGAGGTTTGCACCATCTAATACATGAAGTAGTGGACAATTCAATTGATGAAGCGTTGGGAGGATATTGCAAAAATATAAAAGTTATACTTCATTCAGATGGTTCCTGTTCTGTGGAAGATGACGGTCGTGGTATCCCTGTGGGACCACATCCGATCAAGAAAATTTCAACTCTTGAGGTTGTTATGTGTACTCTTCATGCCGGCGGTAAGTTTGACAAGGGCTCTTATAAAGTATCAGGTGGTTTGCATGGTGTAGGTGTATCTTGCGTTAATGCACTTGCAATTGATGCCAAAGCTACAATTTTTCGTGACGGTTATATTTATGAACAGATGTATTCAAAGGGAGTTCCTGTAACTGGTGTAGAAAATAAAGGCAAAACAAAAAAGAATGGTACTATAATCAGATTCCTGCCTGACCCTGAAATTTTCAAGGTTCTTGATTTCAGATTTTCCAAAGTTGCTGATAGAATCAGAGAGTTGGCATTTTTGAACCCTGAAGTTACAATTGAACTTTATGATGAACGCGATGGAAGAAATGAAAAATTTCATTATAGTGGTGGTTTGCTTGATTTTATTAAGTATGTTGACGACTCATTAAATCACATTGCGAATCCGGCATTCCTTGTTGGTAGCGGATTCCATGATGACAATGTTACTGAAACTCAGGTTGAAATCTGTTTGCAATACAATGCCGGTTATACTGAAAATGTTTTATCTTATGTTAATAATATTAATACAATTGAAGGAGGTACTCACGTTACCGGTTTTAGGTCTGCACTTACGAGAACTATGAATGTATATGCGGAAAAGTATATTAAAAATAACAAAGTGAAACTTACTGGTGACGATTTTCGTGAAGGATTGACGGCAATTATTTCTATTAAAGTTGCCGAACCACAATTTGAAGGACAAACAAAAACAAAACTCGGTAACGGAGAAGTTGAAGGTATTGTAAGAACAGTAGTGAATGATAAACTTGCAATGTTTCTTGATGAAAATCCAAAAGAGGCAAAAAAGATTATCGAAAAAGCCGCCGCCGCGGCTGAAGCACGTATTGCCGCAAGGAAATCACGTGAATTAGTAAGAAGAAAAAATGTTTTGGAAGGTTCTACATTACCCGGCAAACTTGCTGATTGTTCTTTGCAAAATCCTGAAGATACTGAAATATATTTGGTTGAGGGTGATTCTGCGGGTGGTTCTGCTAAGCAGGGCAGAGACAGGCGTTTTCAGGCAATTTTACCATTGAAAGGTAAGATTTTGAATGTTCAAAAAGCACGCGAAACAAAGATATTCGAAAATGAAGAAATTAGAGCAATTATCACGGCTTTGGGTGCGGGATTTGGTGTTGATTTTGATGCCGAAAAAACGAGATATGGAAAAATAATATTGATGGCAGATGCTGACGTTGATGGTTCACATATTCGTACTCTGCTTTTGACTATGTTTTTCTTATACATGAAAGATATTATTAATCTTGGAAAATTATATATTGCAAAACCACCTTTATATAAATTGAAAAAGGGTAAAGCTGAATACTATGCTTACAATGACCGTGAAAGAGATGAAATTATCCAGCGCATAAGAAAAGAATTGGCGAATAAAAAAGGTATTGAACTTGACCCCGATGACGTTGAAGCCGGAATTACTGCTGATGGAATTGGAATTTCAAGATTCAAAGGTCTTGGTGAAATGAATCCTGAGCAGTTGTGGTCAACGACAATGAATCCTGATACAAGAACTTTACTTCGCGTTACTATTGATAATGCCGCAGAAGCCGCAAAAACATTTGAAATGTTGATGGGCGATAAAGTTGAACCAAGACGTGCATTTATTGAAGCGAATGCTCAGTATGTGAAAAATCTTGATGTATAGGATATTTAGAAATATTGAACTAATTAAAGCTACATCTTCGGATGTGGCTTTTTTTACAAAATAGTGAAAAAAGTATGAAAATTTTAATGTTATTATCTGTCGTTTTATTTCTTGCTTGTAGCAAAGAGCCGCATGAATACACTATGGATGAAGTTTATCGTGATTATTACGTTCAAAAGAAAATCGAATCGCAATTGTCATTTCAAGAAAAGGATTTATTGGATAGGGCAGAGCAAAGATATATAGCGATGGGTAAGAAAAATCAGTTTTCAAAGATGACAATTAATGACATCATTAATGAACAAAAAAAGTTCAATGATGTGCAAAATATTATAAATGTTACAACGATTAAAATTACTGATAAATCAATAATTCAAGAAAATAATAACAGATATATCCAATGGAAAATATTGATATATAACAAATCCAATAAAGCGATTACAAAAGTTCAGGGTTGGATAAATATTATAGATTTGAAGTCAAAGGAAATTCTAAGAACAGACGTTATCGATAGCGATGTTATTATTAAGAAAAATGGTAATATTGTTATTGAAAGTATCATGAAAGAATTCGATATTTCTGAAAAAGCCAATAATATAATCAAAGATGCAAAGATTGAAGAACTTAATAAAATGATTGTGTGGCATCCGACATTAATAATTTTTGCCGATAGTACCGAGCTGACTGATATTAGAAATTGATTTCTAAAAAAATCTTTTTTTATGAAGAAGTTTAACGAAAAATATCGTAACTAATTATAATTTATGAGATTACAACATAATTACCACCCAATTTAATTACTAAATATTTTGTTATGATAAATTCTTCTTGTTTATTTCTATGTAATTCCTTAAATTTATCTTTTAAATATTTGTTATTAAATAAGGGAATTATATGGTAGAGGATTTTAATAATTGGACTAAGGATGAATTTCTTGGATTTGTTTTAATCGAAGCATCATTTGCAGATAAACTTATCCAACAGGATGAAAAAGCCGTAATTACACATATTTTACCAATTGATAGATTCTATCAGTTGTTAGAATTTTATAGAAATAATATGGCAGAAGAAAATTTGAGGATTATTAAAAGTCTGAAAGACAAATTTTATTCAACAGATAAAGAATACGAAGAATTCCGTGAGAAAATAAGAAGTTTGTTTATGGCAGACGGGCAATTTAGCTGGATGGAACGTGATTTGGAAAAATCTTTTGATAAATTATTTGAGAATTAATAATATATTCTTTTGTTAACAATTTAATATTATCTGAATGCGAAAATGTATTCAGATAATTTTAATTTTTAATTATCGGGTTATGATAAACAAATTTAAATTTTTTGGTTTCCTGTTGTCATTATTATTAATGTCTTCATGCACTAATTATCTTTATTACGGTTATTTACCCGGAGGAGATTATCAGTTTTATGAACCATTAATTAAACGTAATTTAAACGGGTTAAAAATTCATTTAAATGTTGTTGATGGCAGAAATGATATAAAATCAATAAGTTGTTCGGGTTATGTGCTTGACAGAACAACAGAATTGGAAGGAGATTTGGGTTTTCAATTTTTTAAATATTATTGTCGTGCTATGCTGGAATATAATGGTGCTGTTTATGATGAAAATTCTCAGGATACATTATCAATAACACTCAGAGGACTTTCAGCAATTTATTCAGGGTTCGGATATATTAAAATTTATGGATTAATTGAATTTGAAGCTAATGGTTTTGGAATAAATACAAAAAAATATTGCTCCGAGATGGTTGATGGCGATGATGACGCACCTTTGAAATGGTATTCGATAACAACAAGGAAAGATGCCTTACGCAAAATAGTTTCAGGTTCAACCAGAAGAGCGTTGGAAGATATGGTTTATGATTTGGAGAAATCAAATAATATCCAAACACCTGAAAAAAGCAAATAAATTAACAACCATAATTTTAAAATTAAATTATCTGTTCACATACTTTTCCAAATTCCGGTACCATTCCTCTCCGTATTTCCTGATTAATGCATCTTTCACACATTCAATCAGGTGAATATTTTCTTTTCCACCTTTTTTCAATGCAGGTTTACATTCATCAATATGTGCAAAATATAATTGCCCGTTATTCCAACTTGCAACTCTTATAGGAAATAAATGGCAGGATAATGGTTTTTGAAATTTAGTTTCACCATTTAAAAATGCTTTTTCTATTGCACAGAATGCAATATCATTTTCCCAGTAAACAAAAACACAATCTTTGTTTTCAATGCAAACAGTAGTGTAATTACCGGGAGTTCCTTCAATTATTCCATTTTTTTCGATATTATCCAAGGATTTTTGAGATAAATATTTTTTTGCAATTGGAAGGACTTCATTCATTAATTGCACTTCACTATCAAGTACGGGGGCTCCAAACTCACCCTCAAAAGTACAGCAAGCACCTTTGCACTTTTTCAAATCACAACAAAATTTCTTTTTTAAAATATCATCTTCAATCAAAACATCATCAAGTATTACCATTTTTTATCAATTATTAATTTTAACAAATATCAACAATTGCAAAATACGATATTTCCTTAAAATAAAAAGTTTGCTTATATTAATTATTGTATTTTTTGTAAAAAATTGAATTGTTTTTTTAGGAGTTGAAAAATGAAAAAGAATTTTACTATATTGAGTCTTGTTTTAATGGCTTTAACACTAATCGTTAATGCCCAACCTAATACTAATGATGAAATTCAGGCGGCAAGAAAGGCATTCAGAGCTTTAATGCACTCTGCTCATCCTCAACCGGCAAAAAATATTAAGGACAAGTATAATCCGATTCCTTTATCCAAGGAACCAACATTATCATTTTTCTTAAATAAGAATATGATTGACCAAATTGAAGACACTCAGGCAATGCAGAATGAATCTTCAATAGCGGTAAATCCATTGAATCCGAAAATGTTGATTGGTTCTTCTGTTGATTATCGCCAAGAGTCATCAACGTGGGTGTATTTTTCAGAAGATGGAGCTAAGACTTGGGTAAATTATAATCTTGGTCATCCATTCCCGGGCTGGCGTTCTACTAATGACCCTTCTGTTGCTTATGGACCTGATGGATTTGCCTATTTGGTTTATGGTGGTTTTGGTAAGATGGACGATACAAGTCATGGAGAAAATTTCGGTGAAAACGGCGTTTTTATTTCTGTCAGTAGCGATGGAGGTAAAACATGGAAACCGGAGGATGCTCACATCCCTGTTATTTTGCATAAAGGGACAATGACAATGGATTCGCTTTTTGAGGATAAGTATTATATTTCTGTTGATAATGCACATTCTTCACCTTATAGAAATCATTTGTATATACCTTGGAAAAGAGTTAGTCCGAGGGATTCGGCTACACAAATAGTTATTAGTAAATCAACCGACAGAGGAAGAACATGGTCAGTGCCAATTGGAGTTAGTCCAAGGAAATCAGGCACGTCTCAGGATACGACTTACGGACAGAGTTTTCCATTGGTGGCGACTGGACCGAATGGGGAAGTTTATTTAGTTTGGAATGACGGTATTGAGCATGGAGTTGGTTTTTCAAAATCTCTTGATGGTGGAATGACATGGTCTGAACCAAGAATAATTAAGAGATATAATATTTTCGGTATTACAAATAATATAGCTAATAAACCCGATGACGAGCCAATTATGCGTCATACGATAAAGGAAGTAGTTCGTGCTGAAACCTATCCTGTCGTAGTGGTGGACACTACAAATTCCGAAAGAAGGGGTACGATTTATTTAACTTGGGCTGGTGATAATATTCCTAATGTATATTTTGCTAAATCTATCGATGGAGGAGATACATGGTCAAATGATATAATAATTCATTCGGATACAACTAACGACCAGTTTTGGCAATGGATGGCGGTTGACCCTATGAACGGAGATTTGGCTGTTATGTATTTGGATAGTCGCGATGATGAAGAAAATCTTTTGGTAGAATGTTTTGTTAGTTACACAAGAGATGGGGGAGAAACTTGGGTTGATAGAAAAATTTCTGATTTTACGAGTGATTTGAGAAGGAATCCTTTTTATAATCATTTTGCAGGTGATTATAGCGGAATGGCTTTTTTCAATGGTTTTGTATATCCGTCTTGGGTTGATATGCGAAATGCTGTTTCCAATATATTTGACAGTGATGTGTTCACATCAATAGTAAATGTTTGGGCACCTGCCGCAGTAGATAATTTCAAAGCAAACACAATACCCGAAGAACTTGATGTAATCAATTTGACATGGGATTTCAACAATACAAAATCTTTTGGTCAGCCGATGAATTTGGAAGACTTTCATTTTCTGATTACAAGAGATGAAAAGAAATATGAAATAGAATCGAATCTGCGTTCTTTTAAAGATGCAGGACTGGAAAATCATAAACTATATCATTACAAAATCTATGTTGTAAGCGATGCGGATACTTCGATTTTCAGAGCTGATTCCGCATATTCAGGTGGTTCAAAAGAGTTGGCTGTTGCAAATATTATTTCTGTCAAAGGAAATGATAATAATGAAATAAATCTAAAATTATTATTGCCCGAATTCAGAGCCGATAATGTTACGAAACTTATTAATCTCTCAAAAGCTGTGATGTTTGACAGCAAAGACAGGGTATTAGCTGAATTTGATTTAAGTAAGGAAGATGCCGGTAAAGAAAAAGAATTAGTATTTAATGCCCCACTGAAAGGATATTATAAATTTTATATTAAAGTCTTTGATGATAATGCTCCTGCAAATTCAAGTTCGGCGAGTAATCAGGTAGCAACATATACCGGATTGATTGAAAGCTCTTATCTTGATAATTTCGATTCGGGATTTCGACCGTATAATTATACTGAAACATGGAATACTTCATCAAACTTTTACAGAAGTTCACCAAATTCTTTGACTGATTCTCCTGATGCAAATTACAAAAAAATGATTGATAATCATATTACAATGTACCCCGTCATAGCTAATGAAGGCGAAGAAGTAAATATTTCTTTCTGGCATGCCGCTTTGATAACAAAGAGAGATACCGGAAGAGTTGAAATTTCCATCGATTGGGGTGAAAACTGGACTAAATTGGCAGGATACACAATTGAAGATTATTCATATTGGTCTGATGGAGTATTAGACCAGCAGGACTGGAAATATGAAAATATAAGATACAAACCAATTAATCTTGACACAATACTTGTAAGATTCAATATTGTTACAAAGCTTGGAGCATCAGACCATGGCTGGTATATTGATGATTTAAATATTTATAACGGACCGGTTTCAGTAAATGATGATATTGATGAAAATGATATTGTGATTTATCCGAATCCTGCAAGTGAGTTTATATATATTAACAATGCAGATACGGGTCTGAGCCGGTCTTCAATAAACGAGATACGAGTATTTAATGCTTTGGGTGAGATTGTATTATCATTCCCAAATCATCCGCTGACTTCAAGCCAGCGGATGAATATCGAGCTACTTCCTTCGGGAGTTTATTTTGTCAGAATAGCTAATATTGTTAAGAGGTTCGTGAAAATTTAGAATCCATTTTCTCTTAAAAATATTAGCTATTAATGATTAGTCGGTTTATTCAACAATTAACCTTCTGACGACTTGTTCGCCGGTATTTGTTTTGAGCGAAAGCAAATAAACACCTGACGAAATTAATTTTCCTAATTCGAGTTGGAATTCATTTGTTCCTGCTCGTCTTTGTGTGTTATCAATATTAGCAATAAACTTTCCGCTTACTTCATGAATATCAATCCTAATATTACAATTTTTACTAAGATTAAATTTAATATTAAATTTATTATCTCTTATTGGGTTTGGGAATACTACCAAATCTTTAATACTTGCAGATTCATAGCGGCATAAATCCAGATATGACTCATGTTCTTCCATTTGCTTGCATGCTTCAACGAGTGGTATTTCACCTTCTGAAACGGAAGTAATTAATTCATACTCTCTTTGTAAACCTTTGTGGTAACGCTCAGGAAGGGCTTTGATTAAATCTTCATTAAGAAGATACCAAAGTGTGTATTCGCTTGAAATTAATTTAATTGAATCTCTATCTATTACTGAGTAATAGCCGATTTTTATAGGAATTAATTTATTGATTGCTGTAACAAATGAGTTTTGCTTCCACTTTAATTCCCAGTATAGTGAATCTGGAAAATTATAAATTGGAGAATAATTGAAAACACTCACAAATCCATTTGTTTTTATCGAATCATTTTTTTGGTATTTTGAATTATAGGCAATTGCAATTGGTTGAACTTTTAAGTATGTTCTCATATCCCAACCAGTATAATCAATATTAGTTTGCCAGAAAGTATTTCTATATAATCTTACTTTATTTCTGTAATAAGCATCTTTCGTGTCTATATCATAACCTGATTCACTCAATAATTTTTTACTTGGACCCATCACTAAAATTTTTGACATACTATTTTCATTAATATCAATCCCACCAAAAGTTCCATTATCATTTTTAAAATAACTTTCTTCTTGCTGGTCTTTATTAGCAATTAACTTCACATCTCTTAATGCAAAATACCCTACACTGTCTTTGAATACATTGATTTTTTCAAGTTCTTCATCATTAAGTTCAATTTCTTCGATTCCTTTGATGTCATAAGCAAATGTTTTACATATATAGGAATATAATTGTACCTTAGCAATATCCGTTGCATTACCGACAGCATTGTCAACAGATTTTCTTAATAACTTTTCAAATTTTATGGTATCATTTTCAAACATTAGAATATCAATTGAAGGAGGATGGAATTTTTCAATTGATTTTTTCAAACTGAAACGAATTTTTTTCAAATCTTTATAACTAATTTCAACAGTAGTTTTTCCATCAATTGTCTTTTTCAAATATTCAAGACTTTTTACCCAATCATCATTTGCATCCAAATATATATACCTTATACCATTACCATAATATATCTTAAATGGAATTAAATTATTATTAATTGGTTTAATTTGCTTCATATCATCTTTTATCGTGAATTTTTCAACAGGATTATATTTAACATTAACAATATATTTATATCTGTCAGGTATTAAATTCAGAAAATCCTGTGTGGGCAAATACCAAATTATTGCATCTGCACCTGCGTTTTTATCTCCATAATGAATGTGGACAGGTACAAGTTCTCTCATAATCGAATTGTACTTTTTGTCGAGAATTATCGAATTCATTTTTTGAAGGGTATAATTTCTAAAACCCAATTGTTCACTTTGAAAATTTCTTAATTGATTTGCCAGATAACTATCACACCTTGAATCAATATGTGGGTTTTTAAAATAAACTGCAAGTCCACAATCCCCATACTGATGTTTTGAATCCTGATTTGAAATATAAGCATACGGAACAACCTTTGAAGCATTTGTAATTGTGTAATTTTGATTTGGTATAACTTCTACATGGGCTGTTATTGTATCCAACAGATATTTTGCTCTTACTAATGATTCCTGATTTGAGGGATTGTAGCCGGCTTTGATTACTTCATCAAAATAGGGACCATAAGTTTTTCCAATCATTGTATGTTCAACAATAAATTCATAGTTCAAGCCGACTTTTTTCAAGCCGATTTTCTCTAATTCTTTATCTGTTAGTTTTAACAAGGGATAAGCATCAGGATTTTTAGCAACATCCTCGAAACCTGCAACTATGCTTTTAGCTAATTTTTCAGAAAATCCTTTCTCTGATTCAGTTGAATCCAAAGTATTATTTTGTGAATATTGATTAGTTATTTTCTGCTGATTTGTTGTTGCTTGCTTTTCAGGTAATTGTTCTCCATCATTGAACATAAAGAACATGAGAGAGCTTGTAATTAAAGTCATCAATGAAATATACATGATTTTTTTCCTTTTTAATTTTTTCCATAGTTTATTTATGAGATTACCTGAATTGTATCCTTTTTCGGTGATGCTCCGGATTTCATCTTCCGAAAAGAATCTTTCAGGGTTTTCGGCTTTTTGTGCCTGCAAGAAATATTTATCCAAGTTGTTATTACTATTCATGATTTTCCCCTTTCTCCAAAGAAAGCTCAACTATTTTTATATTCTTATCTTCTTTAAATCCATAATCTTTGACTCCAAGAAGTTGGGCAATCTTTTCTCTGCCACGTTTCAATCGCATTTTTACGCTTGAAGGATTAGACTGTTGAATTTCACAAATCTCATTAATCGAGAAACCCATTATTTCAAAAAGTAATACTGCTTCTTTTTGCTTAATTGGCAGTTTTTCTAATGTCTTGTACAATATTCCAACATCAGTTGAAACATCGGGAGCGAGCGATTTGCAATAAAGTTCGTCAACATCTTGCTTTTCACTAACTTTGAATTTAAAGAACGACCTTTGTCTTTTTTTATAAACTCTGCTTGCGATTGTGAACAGATAGCTTAGAAAGGCATCATCAGATTTTAGTTTGTCGAAATTTTCCCATGCGAGCATAAGGGTTTCTCCGACAACATCCTTAGCTTCTTCACGATTCATCGTTATTGCCAAAGAATATCTTTCTAATCGCCCCAATAGTGGCTTTAGTAAATTCATAAATCTATTCTGTTTTTCCAATCGCTTCATTTCAAAAATTAATTAATTCGCGAATAAAATTTCCAGTAAGTGTTAAGTTAAGATGAAAAAGTCACATTTCATCATAAAAATTCTCTAAAAGATACTTTTTTCCGTAATTTTGCATTTTAAGAATTGATGGAATGGAATAAAATGGAAAGAAATGCACCAAAAATAGCGGCAATAGATTGTGGAACTAACTCGTTTCACTTGGTCATAGTTTCTGTTGACCACAGAGGAATTTTGCAGGTACATTATCGTGAAAAAGAAGTTGTGCGGCTTGGAAGTTGTGCAAAGGATATGAAAGAGTTGAAATCGGATGCTATTGACAGAGGGGTTGAGGCATTAAAAAGATTTGCTTTGCTCGCTAACAGTGAGAAAGCTGAAATTAGTTGCACCGCTACTTCTGCTGTCCGTGAAGCATTAAATAAAGATGATTTCATTAAAAGAGTTAAAAAAGAAACGGGTATTGATGTTGAAGTTATCAGCGGAAACGAAGAAGGTCGCTTAATATATCTCGGAGTAATCAGGGCTTTACCTGTCGAGAATCAAAAAACTTTGGTTATTGATATTGGTGGCGGTAGTACCGAAACTATTATTGGAAATAAAGGAGAAATTGTTTATGTCCATAGCGAAAAGCTTGGTGCTATACGTGTTACAGAAGGATTTTTTCCAAATGGCTTTTCTAACCCGGAAACTGTTGATGCTTGTCGTGAATACATAAATGGTGTTTGGTCACCGACTATGAAACGACTGATAGAAACAGGATTTGAAACAGTTATTGGCACTTCGGGTACAATTGTTAATCTTGCAGTTATGGCATTAGCAGAAAATAATGAAGTTCTGCCCGAAGAAGTCAATGGATTAACTGTAAGCAGAGAGGCAATGCTAAATATAATTGACAAAGTAGTGAATATTGAAAATCCTGAGGATAGAAAAAGTATCCGCGGATTCGACCCGACAAGGGCTGACATCATTGTAGGTGGTGCCTTGATTATTGAGCATGCAATTAAATCTCTCAATATTCAAAGCATAGTCATATCTTCTTATGCTTTGCGTGAAGGAATTGTTTATAATTCAATTCAAAAAAATCAGGCACGGCTGGAACACCAGCAGTTAAGTTATTTGAGATATTTAACTATTCAAAATATTTCAAAGCGATATAATGTATTAATGGAACATTCAGATCACGTAAAGAATTTGTCTTTAAAGATGTTTGACGACTTACAGATTAAACACGGATTAAGTATTAAAGAGCGTGAATGGCTCGAAGCGGCGGCTATGCTCCATGATGTAGGATTTTACATATCTCCTGACCAGCACCACAAACATAGTTATTATTTGATAAGTCATTGTGATATGCCCGGCTTTACAAAGGATGAATCTGAAATAATTGCAAATATTGCACGCTACCATCGAAAAAGCAATCCTACAAAAAAACATATTAATTATTGGAATCTTACATCCTATAAAAAGAATGTGATTAAGATTTTAGCCGGTATTCTTAGGATTGCTGAAGGCATTGACAGAAGGCAAATGGGTGTTGTCAAAGAAATAAGTACAAAAATTTCTTCAACAGAAGTAATGATTACATTAATTCCTAAATCTGAACAGACACCTGATATTGAACTTTGGGGTGCCGAAAGAAGAAAAGAATTACTTGAAGATACTTTAAAAATGAAAATTGCTTTTGAGATAATTAAAACTGATTAATTAATTACAGAAATAATTATTTTACATATAATTTCTTGTCTATGAAATTAATTATTTGTAAATTAATTCTTTTTGTTGAATTAAAGTGAAAAAAATATGGAAGTAGTTCACGAAATTCCAATTTACATGATGATACCATTCATCCTGATGCTTGGTGCCATTGCGGTATTACCATTAGTTGCCCACCATTTTTGGGAATCGAACAAGAATAAATTAATCGTTGCTTTGGTTTTAGGAATACCTGTCGCAACATGGTTGGTTCTAAGCGGGATGCTACATAGTTTAGAACATACAATCTTGTTTGACTATGTGCCTTTTATAATCTTATTGGGTGCATTATTTGTAATAACCGGAGGAATATTTGTTGATGGAAGTATTAAACCCAATCCTCAGACAAATTCAATTATATTGGCAATTGGGGCTGTTTTAGCTTCTCTTATGGGAACAACAGGTGCGGCAATGCTTTTAATCAGACCGATTATTCAGGCAAATAAAATCAGGAAGAATAAGGTACACACTATATTATTTTTTATTGCTGTGGTTGCTAATTGTGGTGGACTTTTAACTCCATTGGGCGACCCGCCATTATTTATGATGTACCTCAGGGGTGCCCCATTTGAATGGTTTTTTCATTTAGTTCCCGAGTGGTTCTTAGCAAATTTTATGTTGATTCTGATTTACTATTTCTATGACACTTATCTATTAAAAAAAGAAGGTACTGATATTGATTCGATGATGAGTGAAGAAAAGAAACCTATAAAAATTTATGGCAATTTGAATTTTGTTTGGTTATTTGGTGTAGTATTAGCAGTTGCATTTATCAATCCAAAAGTGATGCCGTTTATTCAACCGGGAACTTTTAGTACTTATATTCGTGAAGGTGCTATATTATTAATGTTGCTATTATCCTTGAAATTTACAACTCAAAAAGTTCGTGCTTCTAATCATTTTTCATGGGAGCCGATTGTCGAGGTTGCTTATTTGTTTTTAGGAATCTTCATAACTATGGTGCCTTGTTTGATTTATTTAGAAACACATGCTGAAACTTTGGGAATTAATACTCCTACATTATTTTATTATGCAACCGGTGGATTAAGCAGTTTCTTGGATAATACTCCGACTGCCGTAACATTTCATTCGTTAGCATTGGGCTTGTCTCAGGGATATACAGGAGTTTTAGTCGCAGGAATCCCTGAATCATTATTGAGAGCAATATCAATTTCAGCAGTATTATTTGGTTCGATGACATATATTGGTAATGGTCCGAATTTCATGGTTAAGGCAATTGCAGAAAGTCAGGGAATTGATATGCCGGACTTTTTTGCATACATTTATAAATTTGCTTTGATAGTTTTGCTCCCGATTTTTGTTTTAATTCAATTGATATTTATTTAATTTTGATTAAATTATATTAATCAAAATTTGAAATGTTTAGTTTATAAAGTATTGAAAAATATATGATTAGTTCCTGATTTTAAGTGAAAAATTCACTAAAAATATTAGGTAAGACTAAGAAAAAAAATGATTTTTTTAATGTATTTTTCAGAATGATTTTTTAAATTGTTTTATTGGATTTTTGAATTTTTAAAAAAGTAATTAGAATAAGGAATTTTAGGATAAATTTTGGTACGATATGTTAACTGATTTTGGAATTGTATTATTATTTTTGATTATAGGTTTTGTTTTCGTAGCTATGGGATTAATAGCCGCGGCAATAGTCAGACCTCACCATCCGAATCCTGTCAAGCAATCAACTTATGAGTGCGGAGAAGAATTAATTTCGGGTAGTCCCTGGATAAAATTCAACATTCGCTTTTATGTCGTTGCTTTAGTATTTTTGCTCTTTGATGTAGAAATTGTATTTTTACTGCCTTGGGCTATTGTATTCAAAAGCTTCGGCTGGTTCGCATTCATTGAAATGGTTGTGTTCGTTGTGATATTATTAGCCGGTTTGGCTTATGTTTGGGCAAAGGGTGATATTGATTGGGAAAAACCAGTACCTTATATACCTGAGTTAAAGGATTTAGTAGTAACAAAAAAGCAATAAGTTAGGAAAGAACATGGGATTATTAAATAGATTGGGTGACCCTTACGAGGGCGGAGGATATTTCCTTGGTAAGTTAGAGGACTTATTAAATTGGGGACGTTCAAAATCAGATTGGTATTTGCAATTTGGTTTAGCATGTTGTGCTATAGAATTCATGGCAGTTAATGCTCCACATTTTGACTTTATGAGGTTCGGAACTATTCCGAGAACAAGCCCCAGACAAGCCGATTTCATTATTGTATCAGGTACTGTTACTTTAAAGATGGCTGAAAGAGTAAAACGCCTTTATGAGCAAATGGCTGAACCGAAATATGTTATTTCAATGGGTTCTTGCTCTAATTGCGGTGGTCCTTACTGGGAACATGGCTATCACGTATTAAAAGGTGTAGATAGGATAATCCCTGTTGATGTTTACGTACCCGGTTGTCCGCCAAGACCTGAAGCCCTTGAAGAAGGTATGATTCTACTTCAGAAGAAAATCAGACATGAAGATATTTTCAATAAGAGAAAAAAACTTGCTGAAGAAGATAGGTTATTAGCTCTAAAAAAATAAGAATTTTAACAATTAGATGATATAGATATGCAAGCACAAGAAATATTTGATAAGTTAAAAGAGCAGTTCGGTGAATCCATAATTTCATTGACCGACACAGCTCCTTCAGATGCTTTCATTATAGTAGCAGGTGGTAATCTGTTCGATATTTGCCAATATTTAAGAGATACCGACGGGATGGAATTTGATTATCTTGTCAATTTATCTGCTTTGGATTTGGGTGAGAATTTAGCATCAGTTTATCATTTTTATTCAATGAATTTACAGCATCGCATTGTTTTGAAAGTGATTGTTCCCAAGGATAATCCTTCAGTTCCTTCTGTAGAAACTATCTGGAGAACTGCCGATTGGATGGAAAGAGAAGCTTTCGATATGATGGGCATTATTTACGAAGGACATCATAATCTTATCAGGATACTAAGTCCCTACGATTGGGAAGGATATCCTTTAAGAAAAGATTATGTTACTCCCGAAGAGTATCATGGTATGAGAGTACCGTATTAATAATTGACAATATTAATTTAAATAAATTTGCACAGGCAATATAGTGGGCGAAATTAAAAAAATAGAATTGGATTATAGTCAGCTTGATTCTGATAGAATGCGGCTGAATATGGGACCACAACATCCTTCTACTCATGGAGTTTTGCGACTTGAAGTTGAACTCGATGGAGAGATTGTAACGGATGTTATACCACATATCGGTTATCTTCACAGATGTTTCGAGAAACATTGTGAAAAAATGGAATATCCACAGGTTACACCTTATATTGATAGGTTGGACTATATCTCATCAATGAACAATGAATGGCCCTATGTAATGGGCATTGAAAAAATGATGGGTATAACGGTTCCCGATAAATGTGAATATCTCAGAGTTATTGTATCTGAACTTAATAGAATTGCAAATCACCAAGTTGCCATTTCGGCATTTGGATTGGATGCAGGTGCATTTACTCCTTTACTCTGGTTATTCCGTGACCGTGAATATATATTGGCGATTTTGGAAAAACTTTCCGGTGGCAGATTGCTTTATAACTACTTCAGAGTAGGAGGTATGGCAAGTAATGTTATTTATCCAACTTTCAAAGAAGAAGTTTTGGCATGCTTGAAACAAGTTAGAAAATCAACTCCTGAGATTTTGGAATTATTAATTAAGAATAAAATTTTCATCGAAAGAACTGCAAATGTAGGTATATTACCTGCTGATGTAGCAGTTAATTATGGTTGTACAGGTCCTGTTCTTCGTGGTTCGGGTTTAGCTTATGATTTAAGAAGAACAGAGCCATATTCAATCTATGACAGATTTGATTTCGACGTGCAGGTTGGCAAAGGCGAAATGGGTACTTTGGGTGATTGCTGGGATAGAAATATTGTCAGATACAGAGAAATAGAAGAAAGTTGCAGGATAATCGAACAGGCAATTGAACAAATGCCAATGGATGGCGACTTGAATGAAGCAATCCCTAAAAAAGTTCGTCCTCCAAAAGGTGAAATATATTGCAGGGCAGAAAATCCCAAAGGAGAACTCGGATTTTATATAGTTAGTGACGGAAAAAATAATCCGGAAAGAATCAAGTGCAGAGCAACAAGTTTCGTGAACCTTTCGGTTATACCGGAAATTTCAAGAGGTTATATGTTTGCTGACTTGATTATGATTCTGGGTAGTATAGATATAGTTCTTGGTGA
>Ga0351945_1041_pt1 | contig 19130 bp, 16 predicted proteins | sample BONcelT113001F14_FD_205814 | JGI IMG/M metagenome (GOLD analysis project Ga0351945, IMG submission 205814) | Enriched cells from coal bed in the Powder River Basin, Montana, United States - BONCAT cells T11 rep3 HSBNCT.T11.300.1.F14 ... | reverse complement strand
GCGCCGTCTTCGGGCCCTGAACACCGCTATCCCGTGGACTGCTGGCGTTTTTTCCCTGACGGCATGGACGCCCTTGCCCGGTTTGCCCGGCTCAAGGTGCTTTCCGTGGATAACGGCGCGGCCGGGGCCGCCCCGGCGGATGCGAAAAAAGACATGTGGAAGGATACGGTTCTGGTCTGCCGGAAATACCGGCTCTCTTTTTTTTACGCCCTGCGCCAGCGGCTCTGGCAAAAAATCATGCACTGGGTGCTGACCCGCCGGCTGCCGGTAAAATCGACCTTCAGGGATGATGCATAACCCATGAAAGCCTATCTTAATGAACTGTTCAAACGGACGGATCTGATCAAGTACCTGGTGCTGTCCGGCCTGAAATCCCAGCACAAGAACACCTATCTCGGTTTTTTCTGGTGGCTGCTGGACCCGGCCCTGCAGATCGTGATCTATTATTTTGTGGTGGTGGTGGTGTTCCAGCGGGCAAGGGGGGTGGATTACGGCATCTATCTGGCCGTCGGCCTGATCGTCTGGCGCTGGATGGCGTCTTCTATCACCACGTCGGTTCGCTCCATTATTTCCCAGTCGTCCATCATCACCCAGGTCTACCTGCCCAAGGCCACGTTTCCGCTTTGCACCGTGTTGAGCCAGATGATTAATTTCGGGTTCGGGCTGGTGGTGGTGGCGGCAAGTCTTTTGTTTTTCCAGGTCAAGCCCGGCATGGCCCTGACCTGGCTGCCCCTGGTCATCAGCGTTCAGTTGCTGCTCATATTGGCGATTGCGCTGATGGTTGCCTACCTGAGCGTGTTCGTCCGGGACATGGAAATGCTGATCCGGCATTTCCTGCGTCTGCTGTTTTACGGCTCGCCGGTCATCTGGTACGCGCACATGATTCCCGATTCCATGGTCTGGCTGATCAATATCAATCCCGTGGCCTGCCTGCTGGGGGCCTACCGGTCGATCATCATGGACAACGCGACTCCGGATGTATGGCCCCTGGTGATCATCGCCGGTGTTTCAGCGGCGGCGATTCTGGTCCTGGTGGAAGTCTATCACCTTTTTGAACACCGAATCATCAAAGCGCTTTGATTATACTGCCATGCACCGACTCGCCTTAAACGCAATCCCATCCGTGGCGCCGACCACTGAAAGTGTTTCTCATGAATCGGGCGGGGACATCATCGTTTTTTCGGGCGTTGGGGTGCGTTACCGCATCGGCAGCCGCCGGGAAGCCATGAAAACGCGGGTCATGGATACTCTGCTGGGCCGGCGGGTTATGGAAGAGATTTGGGCGCTTCGCGGGTTGGACCTGACGTGCGACCGGGGTGAGATCATCGGGATCATCGGTTCCAACGGCGCGGGAAAAACCACGCTCTGCCGCGTGATTTCGGGATTGTTGCGGCCCGATGAAGGCAGCGTGCGTGTCTCGGGTTCGGTTTCAGCCCTGTTTTCCCTGGGCGCCGGGTTCAGGCGGGATCTGACCGGCCGGGAAAACATTTTTTTAAACGGGATGATGCTGGGGTTTAAAAAACAAGAGCTGGCATCCATGGCCGACGAGATTATTGAATTCACCGGGCTCGGCGATTTCATCGACCAGCCGTTGAAACGTTATTCCAGCGGCATGCGATCCCGCCTTGGATTTTCCATCGGCGCCATGCTGACTCCGGATATTCTTGTTTTAGATGAGGCCTTAAGCACCGGGGACCTGGCGTTTTCCGATAAAGCCGGCGGGAAACTCAAGGAATTGATCGCCAGATCAAAGCTGGTGATCGTGGTGACGCATAATCTCGATTTTGTGGAAAAATATTGCAGCCGGGCCATATGGATGGAAAAAGGGGGTATCCGTGATCATGGCGCGCCCGAAGACATCACCGCCCGATACCTTGATCATCACGGCGTGCGCCCCAAAAAGCGGCGGCTGATCCAGCTGCCCGCCACCCAGGCTTTTGTCAGTGAAATTCAAGTGGCCAGGGTGGAAGGGCTTTGCATCCGCTATCTGCTTGACAAGGCCGCACCTGAGGGGCCGGAAGGCACAGGGCGTTATCCGGCGGCGGGAAGATTTCGGAGAAAAGAATTCTGGGCGTTAAAAGATGTCGATTTTACGCTCAGGGAAGGCGATATTCTGGGGGTTATCGGCCCCAACGCGGCCGGGAAAACCACGCTTTGCCGTGCCCTGTGCGGAATTTTAAGGCCGGATGCCGGTCATGTCCGGGTCAGCGGCCGGGTCACCGCGCTGTTGACATTCGGCGCCGGATTTCAGATCGAGCTTTCCGGAAAGGACAATATTTATTTAAACGGCCTGATGCTGAGCCTGACCCGTAAGCAGATCGACGGACTGTATGCCGATATTGTCGATTTTTCAGGGATTTCTCCAAAATTTATCCAACAGCCCGTCAAACATTATTCCGCCGGCATGCGGGCGCGCCTTGGCTTCAGCATCGTATCGATTATCAAGCCGGACGTGTTTATCGTGGACGAGGCATTAAATGCCGGGGATGCAGCCTTTTATGAAAAAGCCGGGGCAAGGATACAGGAACTGATTCAAGAAGCAAAAGCCGCGGTCATTGTCAGCCATAATATAAAGTTTATTGAAAAAATCTGCACAAGGGCGCTGTTGCTGCACAAGGGAAGGGTCATGTTCGACGGCCCACCGGACGCCGCCGTGTCCATGTACCGGGATCGGGCAGGTGACAGCGGCTTGTTTCCGACCGGTCGGGGTCGGTTTTGACCATTATTTCCGACAGACCATCGGCTGTTTTTAACCGGGTCCGGTTATTTTCGACCGGCCATTCCGGCAGACGAGAAGACAGTAAGAATAACATCATGGCATCCATGAAATCGGGTTACGCGCGGGCGCGTTTGCGCCACATTATCGGTCGGTTCGGGCGGGAATGGGTTTTCCGGGCCTTTGGGCCCGGAGGTGATGATCTTATCAATCGAATCCTGCTGCGATATTATCTGTGGCGATATCCGGGCATTAATGCAGGCAAAGGCGACAGCGTCGTTTTGGGGGCATATCCGGAATCTTCGGGGTTGCTCCAAAAAATTTGCGGGAAGGACGGTGATCCCGGGATCACCGTGGTCATTCCGGTCCATAATGCTTATGACGCGGTGCAAGATTGCCTGGAAAGCGTTATCCGGTGGACCGCCGTCCCTTACCGGCTGCTGATCATCGACGATGCCAGCACGGATCCGCGCATTCGTTCCCTGCTGTCGTCATTTGCCGCGGATGCGGTCCATGCCCGTGTGGTCTTTAATGATCAAAACCGGGGATATACCGCCACCATCAACAAAGGGTGCAAACTGGCGGGATGCGATGACGTGGTGCTGCTCAACAGCGACACACGGGTGACCGAGGGGTGGCTGACAAAAATGGCGGCCTGCGCGAAAAGCAATCCCCGGATCGCCACGGTGACGCCCTTGTCGAATGCCGCCGGGGTTTTTTCGGTACCGGTACGGAATCGGGTCAATCTCATACCCGAGGGTTTGTCCGTTGATGATATGGGCCGGCTGGTGGAGAAACTGTCGCCGGGCCTGATGCCCATGGTGCCCACCGGAAACGGTTTCTGCATGTATGTGAGCCGGGTCGCCTTAGCTGTTGTGGGTGACTTTGATGCCGTTAATTTCCCCAGAGGCTACGGCGAGGAGAATGATTTCTGCATGCGGGCGGCGCAAAAAGGGTTTATTCATGTGATTGATGATGCCACATTTATTTATCATCAGCGTTCCGGATCCGGCTCCGCCGTAAAAACGGCCGTGCTGCCGGAATGCATGGCGCGATTGCACCGGATGCATCCGCAATACCGGATCCGGATCCTGCAATGGCTGATTGATGATCCTCTGGATGAATTTCGCCGCCGGCTGCAAAACGTCCTGGGGCGATATCAGAGAAGGAAAAATGATTGAAGATTCCGGCCTGATGGGTGATGGGATTGTCAAGCACTGGCATGTATATTGCTTTATTTAACTAATAACGGCTGGCTTGGTGAGCCGTAAGGAGGCACTTTAGCGAATGCGCGTTTTGTTTCATTCATACAATACACTGGGCGCCGGCCCCGCGCATGTGACCAAATTCATGCTTACCGCACTTGCCCGAAGAAAAGCGGGAGCCCAATCGATTGTGATCGTGCCGGAAATCGGCCTGTTTGCCGATTGTAAAAGCACGGCGTATCTTAAGATTCTTCGGCTGCCGGTGTTTGTGGGGGGTGTTCGCTATCTTTTCAGGGGCGTCTATGATCTATTCATATTGCCTTTGTTATCGCTGTTTTTTAATGCATCTGCGGTGATTGTGCTTGCAAATTATGCGCCCATGCCCGTAAAAGGGAAAAAGATCGTTTTCATGCGGCATCCGTTTTTAATCGATGATCGCCATGAACTGCAAACCGGGTTACGGGACCGGTTCATGGAGAAAATCCGGAAAATCGTTTTTAAGATGACCCTCCGCTCAACCCACGGGGTCATTGTGCAGAGTCATTATATGAAGCAGATGCTGTTGAAACATTACGGCAAGATCAAAACAGAAATTCACGTTCTGCCGAATCCAGTCAGCAATCTGATTGATGCGGGATGCGGGGTCGCAAAGGTTCAAAATCCGTTTTCACATGATCGCGCCGTGCTGTACGTGAGCCGTTATTATCCCCATAAGCAGCATGGTTTCCTGGTGCGGCTGGCCGATCAATACCGAAAAGAACTGCGGCAGCAAAACATCAGATTTTTTATTACCATTGATCCGGTCGTCTCCGGCATGGCGGCCCGCCGGCTGTTAGATATGATCCGGGAGAAGGGTATCGACGATATCATCTGTAACCTTGGAGAGTTGCCCAATGCGGATCTGGCCGCGTATTACCGGTCGGCCCGCTGTCTTTTTTTCCCGTCCGCCGCGGAAACATTCGGCAATCCCTTAATTGAAGCCATGGCCTTCGGCCTTCCCATCATCGTTCCGGATCTTTCTTATGCCAGATCGGTCTGCGGCGATGCCGGCATGTATTTCAAAAACGGCGATCCGGGCGACGCTTATGATAAACTGTCAACATTGATGGCCGATAAATCAGTTTATGATGCGTATTCCCAAAAAAGTGGAAAAAGATTTTCAGCTTTTCCGACTGCGGATCAATGGGTCGACCGGTTGATGGAGATCGCGGCATGAATTTTCGCGCCACGGATGGAGACCGAATTCAATTGAAACGGATCGATATCATCATCGTTAATTACAACAGTACGCATTATCTTTTAAAATGCCTGGATTCGATTCATCATCACTTGAAAAAGGAAATCAAAGCCGATATTCATGTGATCGACAATGCGTCCGCGGAAAATGCCGATATCGTAAAAAAGGTATTCCCCGGGGTGATGGTGCATAAAAACAGGACCAATGTTGGTTTTGCCCGGGCGGTGAATCAGTGCATGGCCGAAACCGTTGCGCCGTATATCCTGATCCTTAATCCCGATACCCTTGTCGGCCAGGGGTTTTTCGACAGCATGTTGGGGTTTATGTCTGAAAATCCGCACGTGGCCGTGGCCGGACCGCGGATCATGGAGGCAAACGGGATGGTTCAGGGATCGGCCAGGGCCTTTCCAACGCCCCTGACGGCGCTGTTCGGCCGGAATACGATGTTTTCACGCCTTTTCCCGGACAATCCGGTCACGGCCCGGAATGTGCTGACCGAATGCGGCAACGTGAAAAACGCCAGGTCCGTGGACTGGGTATCCGGGGCATGCATGCTGGTCCGGCGAAGGGCCGTTTGTGAGGTCGGGATGCTCGACGACGGGTTTTTCATGTACTGGGAGGACGCGGACTGGTGTAAACGTATGTCCATGAAAGGATGGCGGATCGCCTATTTTCCAGAGGCCTTCATTGTCCATCATGTCGGTGGCAGTTGCGGAAACGGGGATATCCGTCCGCTGATGGCGTTCCATAAAAGCGCGTATCGTTATTTTTGCAAGCATTCACCGTATGGCGATAACGGTTTTATTAAAACCCTTGTTTTCGGCTCGTTAAGCCTGCGGTTTTGCGCGATGCTGGCCGGTCGGCATCTTTTTAAGCGCAGGGGAAAAAGTTGCGCATTGCCCGGGTCAATCACGGACTCAGGCATTATCCGGTCAGAGCATGTCGTGGATGAGGCTTTCGGCAATGCAGGCAAATAAAAACGGATGCATTTGCAAAAAGACTTTTTGCGAATGCATCAAAACAGATTAATGCACATCGGATTTTGATGATGAAAATACTGATAACAGGCGGCGCGGGATTCATCGGTTCCCATCTGGTGGACCGTTTGGTGGAAAACGGTGATGATGTGACCGTGGTGGACGATCTGAGTACCGGCAGCATGAAAAATATCCGGCATATTCAGCGGCGGTCCGGGTTTCGGCTGGTTGTGGATACCATATTAAATGAGCCCCTTATGAAAGATCTGGTGGTGGAATGCGATCAGATTTATCATCTGGCCGCGGCGGTAGGCGTCAAACTCATTATGAACCGGCCGGTGGAGACCCTTGAAACCAATGTCAAGGGCACCGAGATGGTCCTGGGCACGGCCAATAAATATAAAAAAAAGGTATTGATCGCATCCACCAGCGAAGTATACGGCAAAATCATGAACGGCGACAATTCCAGGCCCCTGGTGGAAGACGCAGACCGGCTCATGGGCGCCACCACCAAACGGCGCTGGGCCTATGCCTGTTCCAAGGCGTTTGACGAATTTTTAGCCCTTGCCTATTTTGATGAAAAAAAGCTGCCGGTGATTATCACCCGGCTGTTTAACACCGTGGGCCCGCGTCAGACCGGCCAGTACGGGATGGTGCTCCCCAATTTTGTTCAAAAGGCCTTAATCGGAAAGCCCATCATCATTTACGGGGACGGCAAGCAATCGCGCAGTTTCACCCATGTCGCCGACGTGGTGGAAGCCATGGTCAAACTCATGAATACGCCCGAAGCCGTCGGACAGGTCATCAATGTCGGTAATGAGGAGGAAATCAGCATCATCGAACTGGCGCACATGGTCAGGGATATGACGGGAAGCGAATCCGAGATCGAATTTCTGACCTATGACCGGGCCTACGGTCCCGGTTTTGAAGACATGCAGCGGCGCTCTCCGGATATCTCCCGGCTCAAAAACCTGATCGGTTTTACCCCGCGGCATGATCTGAAATCGATCGTCCAGAGTGTGATCGATTATTATCTGTAATGCAGAACCTTCCCTCTTTTCTCATTTCCTTTGCCGTCGCATTTCTGCTGGCTGCCATCCTGACCCCCTTGATCCGCGCCGCGGCGGTAAAGAAAGGTTATGTGGCGCATCCCCGGGAAGACCGCTGGCACCGGAAGCCCACGGGTCTTCTGGGCGGTATCGGTATTTTTATCAGTCTGATGGCCGCCTGGCAGGTGGGCGGACTGGTTTCCGGGCGATACGCGGAGTTCATCTTGCTGCTGACGCCGGTGGCTCTTGGCGGAGTCGCCATATTCATCCTCGGGCTTATCGATGATATCTTAGATATCAACCCGCATTACAAGCTCATCGGCCAGGTGATGGTGGCATCGGTGATGGTGTTTTTCGGGGTTCAGGTCAATTGGTTCGCCTCGGAAACCGTCAATCTGCTGATCAGCATCGTCTGGATCGTCGGGATCACCAATGCCTTCAATCTCCTCGACAACATGGACGGATTATCCGCCGGCATTGCATGCATCTCGGGTGTTTTCCTTTTCTTCTGGCTGCCCATCATGTCGAGTGATCCGGTGCTGGTGACGTCGATACAGTTGATGCTGGCGGCTTACATCGGCAGTCTGTTGGGATTTTTAATCTACAATTTCAATCCGGCCACCATTTTCATGGGGGATGCCGGGAGTTTGCTGATCGGTTTTGTCCTTGCCTGTCTGACCGTTTTTGGAAAACCTTCGGTCGCGTCGGGTGAAACCCTGTTTCATCAACTGTCGATCATCGCCATTCCCTGCCTGATTCTGTTTATCCCGATTGTTGATACCGCTTTTGTCAGTTTCATGCGCAAAAAGTTCTCCCGATCTGTTTTTCAGGGAGGGCGGGACCATTCATCCCACCGGATGGTGGCCATCGGGTTGTCGGAGCGGAAGGCGGTTCTGGTGCTATATGCCTTTGCAGCGGCTTCCGGCCTGCTCGCCCTGTTCATTTATCCTCTGGATATGGGGATCGGCCTGGTGGTCATCGCCTTGTTTATGATTATTGTTCTTTTGTTCTGGATTTATCTGGCCAATGTCGATGTTTATAATGAACGCCCCGGAGGTCCGGATGCAGCCGGCTGGTTTGTCCCGGTTTTGATGAAGGCGGGTTATGGAAGAATGCTTTTTTCCATCCTTTTGGACATGGTCCTGATTACTGTGGCCTATTATACGGCATATCTACTGCGCTTCGAAGGGGATCTCGGCGCCAATTTTGATTTTTTCCTGAAATCACTACCCATCATCATCGCTTTCCAGATATTGGCTTTTTATATTTTCGGCGTCTACCAGCGATTGTGGAGGGGGTCCCGGCTGGGGGACGTCTCCGTTTATGTGAAGGCGGTAACGACGGGAACCATCCTGACCATGCTTGCGATTTTGTTTATCTATCGGTTCCGCAGTTTTTCACGAGCGGTTTTTATCATTTACTGGGGCTTGATGCTTATTTTTCTTTCTTTTTCGCGTTTTTTCTTCCGGATTCTGGATGAATGGATCATCAGGGAGAATCGCAACGGTAAGCCGGTCCTGATCTACGGCGCCGGCGTGGGAGGTCAAATGGTGGTCCGGGAAATCGAAACCAGCAATGGATGCGGACGCTATCTGGTCGGTTTCCTCGACGATGATCCCATGAAAAAGGGAAAAAAAATTGACGGGTATCCGGTGTTCGGCGGGGAGGAACGGCTGGATGAAATCATAGCAAAATATGATATCAAGGAAATTATTGTCTCGTTTAAGCGAAACGGACCGGAAAAGAAGAAGGAAGTCGAGGGGGTTTGTGCGCGAATGGGCCTTGATGTGACGGTCACTCGGATGCGGCTGATCATAGAGGCCTGAAAGCCGGTTATTATTGAAAAAATCCGTAAATGGTTTCTATCGTCATGCGGCGCGGCGGTCTGTCCTGAAACGGCGTTATCAAGTCCTTCTCACTATCGGGCCCGGGTGATCAGCGCGTTGTAGTATTCGATTTCATCCCGCAGTGCTGCGTCCTCTTCCTTGAAGCATTTGATTTTTTCATTAAGACTCATGACATTCTCATTGTATTTCTGTATGTTGTTTTTGTCGCGGATCCCGGACCGCTCCATCTCAAGCGCCTTTTTTTCGGCCAGCAGGGAAAGAAAGGTTTTGTCGAGAGATTCTTTTTGGTCCAGCAGGGTCTTTCGCTTATCCATCAGCATGGCGATGTCAATGTCAAGCTGATCCGGCGCTGTATCCGGAACCAGGTATGCTGTTTCCACGGGCGTCGGAGTCACGACAGCTTTTTTTGCGACCGTTTCCGGTTCATCAACAAACGGTTCGGGTTCCGGTAGGGGCGATAGCTCGGGTGCGGGTTCGCGCGCGGCGGTGACGACGGCAGGTTCCTCCTCCCGCACATCTTCGATATCCGTGATAATCAGGCGGGGTTCCGGTGGCGCCTCTTTTTCGACGGCAGGTTCCACGGGGACAGGCGCCGCGACGATGATTTCTTTCGTTACCGGTTCCGCGACATACGGCGCGGGTTCCGCTACGGCTATCGATGGTTCCCTGGGTGCCGGTGTCACGATTTCCGGTTCAGCGGCCGCTGCCTCAATAGAAGGCCCGGGTTCGGGCGCTTTGACAATTCCGGCGGGGGGGGCTGCGACAGGTTTCTCGGAAACGGCGGGCTTCTCAGGAGTAGCCGTCGCGGGAATGGCGATCTGGGAACGATAGCGTTCCGGTACTGTTTCGAGGTTGTCGGTGTAGCGGACAATCCCTCTGTTATCAATGTATTTATATAATTCGGCGGATGCGGGGAGGGCGAATATAACGGCCGTCATCATGCCCATGAGGAAAAGTACGGTTCTTTTCATTGACCGGCTCCCTTTGCGTCAGGTTTTATCTTTCTTCCGCACGTTGCAAAAAATATTTTTTTAATATAAAATCAGTTGAAACATAATGTCAAGTTTATCCTCGTTCGGCCCTTGTTCAGGCATCGTCTTGCGGTGCAGCCGGCCGGAGAAGATGATGAAAAAAGTGTATGGAATGCTCGGCGGATAATCTGGAGGTTTTTGAAAAAATAACATGAAACATATTGAAAAAATTAAATTTTTAAAAAAAATTCTGATTGTACTCTTTGCGGCCGGGCTCTGTTTTTCATGCGCGCGCAAGGATACCGAGGGCTGGTTTTTCCAAAAAGTTGATCCTGAAACCGCGCTTTTCAATGATGCGCGGCAAAAACACCAGGAACAATCCCATGGAGCTGCGTATACGCTATATCGGGAGCATGCAACACGATATCCCCAAAGCGAACGTGCGCCCGATGTACTTTTTTCCCTTGGCCAGGTCTGTATATCCCTTGAAAGATACGAGGAAGCCCGTCAATTTTTTCAGCAGGTGATCACCCGGCATCCGGATACGGCCGTAGCGTTGGATGCCGGCGTGGAGATGACGGAGGCGTTTTATCTCGACGGTGATTACCGGCGGGCGATAGGTTATGCCGAAAGGATGCTGACCGCCGATCTTTTAGCGTCTCAGATGATGCGCGTGTATCAGGTGATGGGAGAATCGCACCTGGGTTTGGAGAATGCTCCCGCGGCGTATGCCGCGTTTCTTAATGCCTACAGGTCTGCCGGCAGGGGCGATATCGAACGGTTGACGCGGCGTTTATTAACCGCCGCGGCAATAATGCCTTTGCCTGATCTGCGCATGGCCCTGGAAGAGTTGGACGGGAGTCCACCCGCCGGTGACATCATGTATCAGTTGGGGATCCGCTATATGGAGGGAGGTGACTACTGGGAGGCCAAGGCTTTTCTGGATCGGTTTGTCGAAACTTATCCCCGTCATCCGTATGCATCTTTTGCACGGCAGATCATCGCCGATATTCCGACCTCGGATTTGTTTGATAAAAACGTCGTGGGCTGTCTGCTTCCCTTAAGCGGGCGTTATGAAAGTTTCGGACAGCAGGCATTAAAGGGCATCGAGCTGGCTTTAGCGGTTTTTGCCGGATCGCCGGATGCCGCGCAGTTGAAAATTCTGGTCAGGGATTCCGCCTCGGATGCCGGCCGCACCGTGTCGGGCGTCAAGGAACTGCATGATCTGCGCGTGGCGGCGATTATCGGCCCCATGGCGGAAGCCGAGGCGGCTGCGGCCGAGGCCCAGGATCTGAGGATTCCCATTGTGACACTGACACAGAAAGTCGATATCACCGACATAGGCGAATGGGTGTTCAGAAATTTTCTGACCCCCGTCATGCAGGTCAGGGCGCTTGTGAGGCATGCCGTCAACGACTTGAAGCTTTCACGATTCGCCATTTTGTATCCCAAGGAAAATTACGGTGAGATGTTCATGCATCTGTTCTGGGAAGAGGTCATCGCGTCAGGCGGCAGGGTCGTGGGCGTTGAATCCTACCAGCCGGATCAGACCGATTTTTCAGTTCCCATTCGGAAACTGGCCGGGATGTATCATAAAATTCCCGAAGCGCTCATGATCACGCCGGAGGAGCCGGTTCCCATCGTGAGGATTAAGGAGGATGACCAGACGGATGCGCCCAAAGAGCCGATCGTGGCACAGGCATTTTCCCGGTATCCGCAGCGTTCGGAGAGAAAATGGTTTGATCCGTTGCTGGATACGGCCGTGGCACAAGAGAGTGAACGCGATGCCGAGTCGGTCGCGGAAAAAGAGGAAAAACCTGCCCCGATCATCGATTTTGAAGCGGTTTTTATCCCGGATGCGCCCGGCAAGGCGGGGTTGATAATGCCCTATCTCGCCTACCAGGACATAAAGGGCGTTTATCTGCTGGGCACCAATCTGTGGCACTCCGAAAGGCTGATCCAGATGGCCGGATTTCACAGCCAGGGCGCAATATTCCCTGATGGATTTTTCGCCCGGAGCGCGTCGGACGACGTTGCCCGGTTTGTGGCCCTGTTCGAAAAAACTTATGGTTATACACCGGGATTCATCGAAGCGGTAAGTTACGACACGGCCATGATGGTGTTTAACATTGTCTGCCGGCCGGATGTCCGGTATCGGAGTCAGGTTAAAAAAAGCCTGCTGGATATGCCCGCCTGGCCGGGGATTACCGGTCGTACCGCATTTGCCGAAAATGGCGATGCCGTCAAGGACACTTATCTGCTGCGAATTTCCGGGGGTCGTTTCAGGGAAGTGCCCGTCCGCCGATAGATCAGGACAGATGACGGATCAGGTTTCCGAAGTCGTCATCCATTCACCGATCCGAAAGACGGCATCACGCGTTGTTGAGATCACCCTGCCCGGTGGCCTCGAGAACGGTCTGCCACAATTTTCCGTCCGTGTTGACCTGCTTGCGTTTATCCGTGGTCAGGGGCATGGGGACATGGACGAAAAAGTTGTTCCAGTGCCCGATGATCATATTGGTTTTGCCGGCCATGCCGGCATGGACCGCATCCCGGCCCAGAAAGCCACAGTAAACGTGGTCGTTGGCGTTGGCCGGGAGGCTCCGGATCATGTAGCTCGGATCAATATATTTTAATGAAACTTCGACGCCCTTGGCGGAAAAATGCGCCATGATCCGCTCTTTTAAAAATACGCCGATGTCAAAAAGTTTGACATTGCCGGAGGGATCAAAATCTTTTTCGGTTTTGTCGAAAAAATACTGCCCCGATCCTTCGGCCACGAGAATCACCGCGTGTCTGCGATCCTTCAATCGCCTTTCGATCTTGGCCAGAAGTCCGTTTTCACCTTCCATGTCGAAATGAATTTCAGGGATCAGCACGAAATTTACATCCTGCTGGGCCAGGGCCGCGGTGGCCGCGATAAAACCGGAATATCTTCCCATCAGCTTGATCATTCCGATGCCGTTCGGGTAGCCTTCAGCCTCCTTGTGGGCGCCTTTGATTGCTTCCGTGGCGATATCCACGGCGGAGTCGAAACCGAAAGATCGCGCAACCATATAGATGTCGTTATCGATTGTTTTAGGGATGCCGATAACGCTGATCCTGGCGTTTCGGTTCCGGATTTCCTCGACGATTTTTGACGCGGCCTTGAGCGTTCCGTCCCCGCCGATCATAAACAGGATGCCGATGTTTAAACGTTCCAGGCAGTCGACAATGGCTTCAATGTCCTGGGGTCCTCTGGAAGATCCGAGAATCGATCCGCCCATTTCATGTATATGAACCACGGTTGAGGGATTGAGATCGATAAGGTCGTGCCCGTATTTGGGAATAAACCCCTGAAGCCCATAGCGGATGCCGTAGATATGCCGAACCCCGTACCGGTAATATAATCCCAGCACGATGGCCCGGATCACGTTGTTGAGGCCGGGGCAGAGCCCGCCGCAGGTCACCAGGGCGCATTTGAGCTTGCTGGGATCAAAGTAGATTTTTTGTCTCGGGCCCGCCAGTTCAAAGGATGCCGGTTTTTCTCTCGCGTCCGTCATTTCAATGATATGATTGGAATAGACATCGATAAGGACCCGGTCGTTGTCCGATTTGAATATGTTGGCGCTGGTCCCGTCGGTATCTTTCAATATCGGGGAATCGATTTTGGCTTCCCCGATGGTCTCGATGCGGGTTTCCATATCCGTCAGATTTTTCATGAAACACCTTTCCTGGTTTTGGTTTTCAGTGGATTCCGGTGAATGTGACGGCCCCTTTGCCCAGAATATCATGCAGGTGGACAACGCCGGCGAGACGACCGTCGGCTTCCGTCACCGGCAACACCGTTATCTGATGGGTTTCCATGATGTTTAACGCCTCATAAAGAGGGGATGCCGGGTCAATGTGTTTGGGATCGCGGATCATCAGGGACTCGACGGGATGACCCTGAACCTGCTGCCGGCTGATGACCATGCGTCGGATATCCCCGTCGGTGATGATGCCCGTCAGGATATCGTCGCTGTTGAGCACCATCACCACGCCTAAGTCCCCATTGTTGAGGATTTCAAGGGCGGTCTCCATGTCGGTTCCCTCATATATCCTGGGGATCGCCGTGCCGGTGAGCATGATATCCTTGGCCTGGTAGGAGAGCCGCTGGCCGAGATTGCCGCCGGGATGGAATTTTTTGAAATCATCCTGACTGAATTTACGCATGTTGATCAATACAACGGCCAGCGCGTCCCCCATTGCCAGCAGGGCCGTTGTGCTGGCCGTTGGGGCCAGCCCCATGGGGCATGCCTCGGCCTCCACGCCCACGTCGATCACCAGGTCGCTGTGCAGGGCCAGGGTGGAACGGGGTTTCCCGGTGAACGCGATGATGGGACAACCGGCGCTGCGGATGCTCGGCAGCAGGATGTTTAATTCATCCGTTTCCCCGCTGTTGGACAGGGCCAGGAAAATATCTTCTTTGGAAACCATGCCCAGGTCGCCGTGCATGGCTTCCACCGGGTGGAGAAAAACGGATCGCGTGCCGGTGCTGTTTAAGGTGGCGGCGATTTTGCGTCCGATGATGCCGGATTTTCCGATGCCGGCAACAATGACGCGTCCTCTGGATTTATAAATCATCTCAACGAGTTTGACAAAATTTTCATCAATGCGTTCCGTCAGATTTATAATTCCCTGGGCTTCGATGGTAAGTACCCGGATGGCCGAATCAATGATGGCCCGGGTATTGGCCGCGCGTTTTGATGATGATGCCAAAATATGTTCCTTGTGCGGTTTGAAAAATTTGACTGGGTAATGGATAACGACAATAACATAAGAACTTACAGTTTTTTATGCGTAAAGCAAGAGCTGTTTTTATCCGCCGCTTATGCCGTGGCTGAAAACAGTGACACCGCTTGGAAGGCATCAGTTGCTGCCAAGGGTCGGTTAAACGGATCGCCAACAAAAATATGGGATGGCATAGTCTATCTGTAAGATACCAAAAGGAATCCCTCTTTATGTTGTTTCCGGCAGGCGGTTTTTATTTGGGCCGGCGCCGGCATTACTTCTTTTTGTCATCAGATAAAGCGTTCTTTCCGAGTCTGCGATAGGAACACTTCTGATAATTTCAAAATACGGCTCAAACTCCATTTCAAAGGTTTGCTGCGTATAGCCGCTGAAAATATCCTGGCGCGTGACCAGAAGACGCTGGACCTGGGAATCATGCTTGGGAACAAATTCGATGATTAATGTCTTGCAAATTTGTGAAAGGAAATCGGCTATCCTGATAAAGGGAACATTGTTGCCGATGGCGAGATGATGGATAATAGCAAGGGCCAGAATCGTATCCGCGGGTCCGCGTTCAATTAAGGAACTTCGCTCTGTATTGTTCCAGCCGAGTCCCGGGCTGGGGTTGGTTAAGTCCAGAAGTAAAGGCAGTGTGGAAGAATCCTTTTGATTTCGACAGTCAAGGTAAAGTTTTTCAACCGCGGCGGGATCAATATCAAACGCAACCGTCGGAATGCTCTGCTTGCCGGCTATCGAGCTGAAAAACCCGACATTTGCGCCTAAATCCCAAACGTCCTTTGGATGCGTAACTTCAATGAATTCGGAAACAATCTGGTATTTATGCTGAAAGGCTTTGTCGGAATAGTTAATGTCATTATAGTATTCCCCCCATTCAGTCCCGAACGGCTGCCATTTGAGCTTGCCGACGATGGTCTCCAGATTGTCGATCAGGGCTATAAAGGCATGACGACTGAAATCCCTTTTCTTTATTTCTATTGTTTTCCGGCCATAGTGGAGCTGACTTTTCGCATGAAGGTGCACATGAGCCAGTAAGGCGAACCTTAACCACGTCCTTGAAGGCAGGAGCCGGCTTGCCAAATCCAGCGGAACGCCGTCTATATAAATCCGGAAGAAGTTATTGAGCCTGATATCGGTGTAACTCATCAGGGCCAGCGGCGCCAGAAAATGCTGACAGAACTGGCGATAGGCAACCCATGGCTGATTTTTTGCGTAGGGTTCAAATGACAGGGTATCGATCAGAATCGGATTGCCTTTATAAAATTGAATATTATAGGCGCTGCAATCCTTCAGCGACATCCCGAATTCAAGCGCGATTTTCTGTATCGTCAGTGTCAACAGGGCGGCATCTTTGAGTTGGCTGAAACACCATTCATATGGATAGGACACAAACGGCAGCAGCACGGGTTTGATGATTTTATAGGCTTTGGTGGAATCATTGGGAAAAATTTCAGTTTCCTGATGCGGTATGAGGAGATTTTTTTTGACAAGCGCATCGTATAAACCGCTTTCCATCAACCGGTCGTAGGATTCCTTATAGGAATAATCGACTTGACGGTAAAGGCTCCCATCATGCCAAAACAGGAAACCGCTGGGGTCGCGAAATGACCCGGGCTCTTTCTTTGAATTACATTCTGTTGTTTTCATTATTTTTTTTCGGGCTTATTTTTAAAAATAAAGGCTTTTATCTTCGCCCACCACATTTTGATTACAAAAAGCCCGCTCACCACCGATGCAATCAGGATCTGTAAAAGATAACTCCCCGTGCCCGGATCAATGTAAGCATGTGCATTTTGCGCCGACATTACCATCAATCCGAATAAAATAATGCACATCATGTTTTTTGAGAATCTGTTCATCTGTTGATCCTTGATTTATGAAAATATTATTAAGAGGTTTATTAAGCTATTCCTTCACATTGACGACCGCAAGCTTATAGGCGTGTGCCCCTGCGGACAGGATTTCAAAAAAGGTGATATCGTTTTTTCCCGATTTCAAGGATTCTTCCGGGATAATGGCAAAAAACTCCGCGTGGGATGCGGTTTCTTCTTTATAGGTTTGCGTGACCGCCTCAATGTTGCCATTCACCCCGATGGCAATATGAACCGGCTCGTCCGTGGGCGGGGGAAAAAGGACCGAACCGGAAATATAACAGGGCGCAAACACCGGATCATTTGTGTCCACATTGTCAAACTGCGGCTTCTCATTAAAGGCGATTTCTAAAAGAGATCTTTGAAGGTCAAAGTCTTCAGGCGATTGTCCCACAAGATCTCCATAAGGGCCGATTTGAAAAAGACCATTGGGTCTTGACATCCCGGACCCGAAGATAGCCAGTTTCTTGTTGAGGCTTTCGTACTTTTCCTCGCCGGCGGCGTCAAAGGTAAAGCGGTGCCCCCGCCAGTAAAATCTTTTAAGATCCCGCGGAGGTGTATCCCGGTCGAAAGCGGAACGTCCCTCCACGTCCCAGGGTACCGTGACATCCATAATATCGGTGATCGTCTGCAGCACATCCACGGCCTCGACATTATCATCGTTGATGACAGCCTCTCGCTGGCGGGGCAATTTCAGAAGAAAGGGCACCGGCAGCGTATCCGCCCGGACAATCATTTTATCCCCCCTGTTTCGTTGTCCGGGGTGAAATGCGCAGCCATGGTCCGATGTCACGATGATGAGCGCGTCATCATACATATCCAGTTTTTTAAGTGAATCGATAAGTTTGCCAAGGGTCGCATCGGCGCTTTTGACGCAGAGGAGATGCCTCTGATACCCCTGAGCAACCAGCCACTCATTATCGGTCCATATCTTGGCCCCGAAGCCCGCCAGCTTGACGTTACGATCCCTGTACTGGTAATAACCGGGCATATTTCTATCCTGCGTATAAGACTTGCCCGATGGAAGTTTTTGCCAGGGATTGTGGATATCATGGAGTTTGAGAACATACAATGAGGGTTTCAAGGACGGTGCAAGGGATTTGATAAATTGATCTTCAAGGGATAGTTTGTCGGAGAGGTTGTTATTTGCCGTTAATGAAACAAAATTATTCCAGTCGTTGTCCACGGCGGGCAGTTTTGCCGAAAGCCCCGGCGGAAGAATGATATGCAGATAAACCATGGACATGTCGGCGATGAGGGCCGGTATGCGTCGCCGTGCGGGAACAGCATGATAAAGCGTTTGGTCCCAGTAGGCGTCAGGGCACAATTTCTCCACGATGCCTATGGGCACAGCGCGGTATCCGGCGCTTCCCAACAGGGTAAAGAGGGTTTCCGGATAGGCTTCCGAGGTGAGCGGCACATCATTTTCAATGGAATATCGACCCGTCAGCATGGTGGCAACCGTATATTCAGTAAACGGGGCATGAACCGTGAAATTGCGGAACCAGTATGAATCGGAAGCAAATTGATGAAAATTCGGATAATGAACCGGATCGATCCTCCTGTTTTCATCCATTAGAGACGCAAGGGGAATCTCATCATATATGATCACCACCACCGGCACAGGATTTCCGATCACCTGAGAGCCGGATTGTTGGGTAATATCCCGTTGCGACACCAGCTGACGGACGGGGGAAAACCCGATAAAATAGACCGGGAAGATCAGGGCGGCGATGGAAAGAACGGATATGAGATTTTTTAAATTTGTTGATAAGATATAACCGACGGTAAAGCCGATACTGAAAAGGACGGCAAAGGATATGATCAGGGCATCGGATAGTATCTGTATTTTATTTAAAAGCGGAAGAACAGTAACAACAGCCAATAAGGTAATCAGGACATTATAGATCACCACATGAGCGGTTTTATTGATACGGCCGAGCATCCATGCGGCGACAACGATAACACAAGGAATGCACAGACTGATGCATGCGGCCAACAGGATGATATCTGAAGGGCGCGAACCGTGCGCGATGAAAAAGATCGGATACTGAGCAAAGATGTCATATACCGGCTGGGCGACCGCAAATGCCCATAAGGTTGTAATATGCAGGAATTGAATACGGAATGAGGGTCTTGGAAGCATTTTGTTTGCTTGATCTCCGTGCGTTAAGCTTTAAAATTCGGATATGGTCATTTGATAATAGCTTCGGAAGATTCCATAGATCTATTTTGTTGTCAAGGTCAACCTGACAACAAGCCGGTCGACTTTTAATAGTTTTTATTATTATTCCCCTTATCCGGCGGGAGGCCCGTTGTTGAATGAATGACGGACATATGGAGAGGATTTAACCTCCGGCGTTGCCTCTCCAATGGCCTTCAATGAATACTCCCTCTTAAAATTCATTAGAAGCTGTTTCAAAACCCCATCTGAGACCCAACGGCAGCGTTGCAATCCTCTTCAAAATGCTCACATATTATTGAATA
>Ga0351945_1042_pt1 | contig 19455 bp, 15 predicted proteins | sample BONcelT113001F14_FD_205814 | JGI IMG/M metagenome (GOLD analysis project Ga0351945, IMG submission 205814) | Enriched cells from coal bed in the Powder River Basin, Montana, United States - BONCAT cells T11 rep3 HSBNCT.T11.300.1.F14 ... | reverse complement strand
TCAGCAGGGGAGGCGCGTTAAAGCTTTTTAGCAGGATTGTCAGATCTTTCCCCAGGCCAAGCTTGGTCATCACTTCACCGGCAGCAAAAGCGAAAAACAGTGTCGCACCGACCACTGCATATTTCGGTGCCGCCCCTTTGGCAAAATCCAGCCACCCAGCCGCCGTTTTCGGCAGATATTTTCGTCCCTCGAACATCGCGATCCAGCTGATAAAGATCGGAATCCAGACAATCAGGGAGATGCTGCGAAGGGCCTTCGGTCCAAAAGACTTCGTCGCCACCAGCATATTTTCCACAGGGCCGATGGTAATCCCCAGCGGTATGATGATGCCGAGAAAAATCAGCAGAGAGGTCCAGCCGGTCCGCAGCGTCTCGGACAGAGGCTTTATCTGATCGGCAGGCAATGCTTTGACATCATATTTGTAGACAAAGTACCTCACCAGCAGCAGTCGATACGCCAGCGTCCATAATCCACCGGTCAGCAGCGCCATATAGAGAGCGCCGGTAGTAACCTGGCTGGAAACCACCGCCGCTCCGAGCAGGATGAACATCGAAGAACTAGGCGGCAACGAGCTGCTCAATCCGGCATTGCCGGAAGTGAGAATCGCCGCCATTTTTTTCGGCCAGGAAGAGTTGATCATCCAGGGGATGGTGACGGACCCAACAGAGGCAGCGCAACCGGAACCCGAACCGGACATCAGGCCAAACAATGCACTGGTCAGCGTGTTGATATACCCCGCTCCACCCGGCACTCTGCCAAGCGTCGAGTTCAAGATATTGACCATCCTCATGATCAGGCCGGTTTTTCCCATCACATAGGCCATAAAAACAAAGGACAACGCGGCAAAAATTGTTTCTTGACGGGCAGAGAACAAAATGCTTTGCCAGAAAAGATCACCCATTTTCGAACCACCGAACAACAGCACCACGATCCAGCCGATTCCCATTGCTTCGCCGATATTTCGCTTGAAGACTGCATTCCAGATGATAATTGCGGCGATATAGGCAATCAACGACCAAACGCTCAATCCCATATTTTTTCCTCCCTACTATAGTTCTCGAATCTCGTCCCTGCTTGTTCCATCCCTGCGCTCTGCCACACCCCAGTATTGGCTGTTATCCAAGCTTTCGAATGACATCGATGATGGTTCCGTCCCTGTATTCAACCAGACCGACTATCTCCCCTCCAACAGGAGCAGGTTCCGGTGTTCCCGTCAGCTCATTCCCCAGCTGCCATAGAGCTTCAATCGACAGGATCGGCAAACCGGAGTCCTTTAAATTGTAGGTCAGATCCTGCCGCAGAGGATTGATGGCTACACCGCGGTCTGTCACGATAACATCGACCGTTTCTCCAGGTGTCACGATGGTATGCACCGCATCCCGAATGACTGAGAAGTTCTTCCTGAGCAGTGGAAGTGCTACTATACAGAGCTTTGAGCCTGCCGCAGTATCCGGGTGTCCGCCGGGAGCACCCATAAGCTTGCCGTCGGAGCCGGTAAGTACGTTCACGTTGAAATGGATATCCGCTTCGGTGGCACTCAAAATGACTACATCCACATTGTTGACGATAGGCCCGCAATTTCCCGGATTCGCGTAATAAGCAGCCGACATCTCCAGGTGTCGGCTATTTTTTCGCAGCGATCGGATCGACTCGCTGTCAAAGCTCTGGGTATCAAACAGCAGTTCAACCAGACCTTCCTCCATCATCTCGACGAATAGGCCGGTAACGCCGCCAACGCCAAAAGCCGCCTTTATTCCTTTGTCCAGCATTTTTTGCCGGATAAATTTGGCAGCTGACAAAGAGGCGCCGCCGCTGCCCATCTGGAGGGAAAATCCCTGCTTAAAGTAGCCGGAATGTTCGATCACAGTTGATGCATAGTCAGAGATCATCAACTCTTTGGGATCACTGCTGATGCGCAGGGAGCCTGTGCTGATCCCCTTCGGATCGCCTATCGAGTCCACTTTGACGATATAGTTCACCTGGGTTTGGGGAATACTGATGCGGTGCAGAGGATGAGGCACCAGATTGTCAGTGATGGCTACGACTTTAGCGGCATGAGCGGCATCGACCATGGCATAACCCATGGAACCGCATGCTGCCGGCCCTTCCACCCCGTTAATGTTGCCGTAAATATCACAAGTCGGAGCACTGACAAAGAATACGTCAATAGGCAGCTCTCCGGACTCAATCGCCCTCGCCCGACCGCCATGAGTGCGAATCATTACCGGGTTTGGCAGTTTGCCTGCAGACACAAACTTGCCGATTTCACCCCGTATGCCGCTAGTATCAAGAGCTACTATGACCCCCGACTCCAGATGTGGCAGGAGGCTATCCTGAACTGCGCTCAGCGAGCTGGCAGATAATTTCAGGCCGCGTATTCCTTTTCGTGCAATCGCATCCACGACCAGCTTCATCACATAGTCGCCATTGCGCATGTGATGATGAAAGGATATCGTCATCCCATCACGCAACCCCACTGCATCGATGGCCTCTTCGACTGATTGCAGCACTTTTTCGGACCCTTTATCAGCGCTTTTCCCTCCCTTACGCGAAGGGATACAGGCCCACGGCCCGCCATAAGGGATTATTTTACTACCGGCAACCATTTCGGGAATCTCCCGGCCTGCAGCATTTTTCATTGCCTTTGCACCATCCTTTGTTTCTGTCCGCTTGCTTCCTATACTAGGAAAGACCGACTGCTGCCCGCGCCTGTTGTTTTTTTTGTTCGAATTGGTTGATAATTTCCTGGCGGGCCAACATCCGCTTCGCCCGTTCATAATGGACATAATCGATCATTTTTCCCTCAAATGTCGTGGCGCCCTTGCCGCTAGCCAGCGCAGCATCAAATGCCGCGACGAGGCGTTCCGCCTGTTCAATTTCCGCCGTGCCGGGAGAGAAGCAGCGATTCAACGTGTCGACATTGCGCGGGTTTATGCAGCTAGCGCCAAGATAGCCATGTTGATAAGCCAGAACGGCGCTTTTTTCAAAGGCGTCAGCATCGCTGTAGTTGGCCAATGAGCCCATCAAGCCCATCGGCAGCTTTTTATTGGCCCGCGCCGTGATGACCAGCTGCATCCTCGGTACAAGCAGCGCATGATACGTATCGGCATTAGCCACGATCCCCAGATCGCTGAGAAAATCTTCATTGCCAATTGTAAGCGAATCGATTCGCGGGCTGGCCTTGGCGATCTCGTTCATGTTCAGATAACCGGCGCCTGATTCGATCAAGATCGAAATTTTAATCGTGCCGGCAGGGATGCTGCGTTGTTGTTCCAAATTGCCAATCAGTTTTTCAATCGCCTGCACTGCAGCGGCATCCTCCACTTTCGGCAATACGATTCCTGCTACTCCCGGCCATATCGCCGCCGCCACATCCTCCCGCAGGAGTTCGGCGGTGTGGTTGACGCGCACCAGGACATCGCCGCCACCTTTGCCTACCAAAGGGACCGACAGCTTTATCGTTTGACGAGTTTGCACCTTCTCCATTTGCGGCACACTGTCTTCCAGGTCCAGAACTATCGCGTCGGCATTTCTGGAATAGGCCTTCTCCAAAAACTTAGGCTCATTCGCCGGCACAATCAAACGGGATCTGCGCACCAATTGCACCGTGTAATCAAAATCCATACCCGGGAACCCCCTGTCAGTTTTACTATTGAAAATGCAGCCATCATCGCCGGGAACGCAAATTCCTTATTAATCATATATATAATTCAGAAAAATTAGAAATACGTATGTGGAATGGGGGGCATTGTAAATGGCTATACCAACAGGAAGGCAGCAATACGAAAAAAACCGCCCTCGCCGGCAGCATCGCTGCGGCAAGAACGGAGAGAGGCGCTGAAAAACAGACCCCGTTACGTCTACGTCAATTCCTCGTAATCCAGGGTTTTGGCAAACTCCAAAAACAAACGAACAATTTTCAACTCCTGTATCTCTTTGTGATACAACATCCAGGTTTTTCGCAGGACAGGCTGTCCACTCCTGTACACAATGGGTATCCTGAAAATCGGCTTCAGCCCGTCAAGCAGGGAAGCCGGCACTATGGAGTAACCCAATCCGTTGGCAACCATGGAGCGGCACACATCGAGATAGCCTACCGTCATGCCGATGGTCGGCGGTTTGGAAAAAGTTTCTGCCCACCATTCATTTATAACGCTCTTAAAGGAATCGTCAGTATAATAGTCAATTCGCGGCAACCCCGGAAGCTCGGCAAGCGTCAGGGCTGTCTTCGAAGCGATGCATACCGGCTCCTCATATAAAACATGCTTCTCCCCGCGCCAGCCGAAATCTGAGCGAACAAAACCCATATGCACATCCTGATTGTATAAAAGCCCGCAAACATCTTTGCTAAGCGCAGTGGAGACATTGAATTCCACCTGCGGGTAGCGCTCCTTAAACAGGCCCAGCAGGCGGGGGATCTTGTATTTCGACAAATAGTTCGATGCGCCAACACGGATGGTCCCCTTGACCTCGGTCCCCATGCTGACTACCTGTTCCTTGATCCGGCGAATGTTCAGCAGCATGTCCTGCGCACACCGGGCCAGATAATCCCCCTCGGTTGTGAAGTGGATGCCACGACTGCCGCGGTAGATCATTTTCACGCCGAATTCCTCTTCGATCTTCCTGATGCGGGTGGTCAGATAGGGCTGCGAAAGAAAAAGCGCCTGTGACGTTTTGGTGATGTTCTTATACTCATGAAGCTCTTTAATGATCAGCCAGTCGCGTTCTTCCATAAAGCGTCCTCTGCATTCACTGTTACTGAAAAACATTTCGTTATGGCTTACCAAATTCCTCTATTTTGCTGCCAACACGTGCGCAATTTGACCGGGCGTCTGGGAACACTGATTTATTTCTTGCATACATGAGGAAAAACAGTGATCCGCGTCGAATCGATACGATATGGGAAACTTCGATACGGAGGAGATTCGCTACAATGGGCAGAATAAGACATCTGCAAAGAGATTGCCGCGGGGTTCGATGATGGGGAAAAGTGACTGCTTCGGACTGAAAATATGAGTAGATAATGAAGGGGAGATCGGGTATGGAAAGTCAATTGGCAACCAGGCTGAAACTGCGGTATTCTCCGGTAGCGGTTCTGTTCAGCAACGAAAAGCCGGCGGCGGCGATCGAATTTGCCGAGCAAAAATGGGGCTGCGTGGCGGCGATGATGACAGCCGCGATGAAGGGAAGGACGGTCGCCTTCAGCCGGAAAACCTTCGGCTGCCTGGGCGGCGGAGTCGGTCTCGGCTTTGGCAACCTGTACGGTCATTTTCCCGGCGGCTTCACCCAGTTTTTGTCCAGCGGCAGCGGCGAGGGATTTCCGCCGGGAGAAGCGTATAAAAAGACGCCGGAGCTGGCCCAGGATTTCGTTGACGGACTGCCGATGACCGATATTCCGGAGCAGTTTGTCGTTTTCAAACCGTTGGCGGAAGTCGACCCGGCGCAAGAGGAGCCCCAGGTGATTGTCTTTTATGCCAACCCGGATCAGTTATCCGCGCTGGTCGTGCTTGCCAACTACAACCGAACCGGCAGCGAGAATGTGGCCATTCCTTTTGCGTCCGGCTGCCAGAGCACTTGTCTGCTGCCCTTCCAGGAGTCGTTCCAGGACAAACCGCGCGCGATCGTCGGCATGACGGACATTTCGGCCCGCCCGATGATTGATGCCGACCTGCTGTCATTCAGTGTATCGCTGAGTTTGTTCAAGGAACTGGAGGCGGATGCGCAAGGCAGCTTCCTGGATAAACACGCCTGGGAAAAGGTTGTGAAGCGAATACCGGACAGCAAATAGCGCAATGAGTTCAGCTGGTTGATCTCCGCGACGCCACTTTTCGAACTTATAAGCCTGGCTGCTTTTCAGACAATCCGAGAAAGTCGCTGTGGGTAAGAACAGGACATCAAAAAATCATATGCTTTTGATAATTGCCCCCATGTGTTACCAAAGGAGACGATTATGCAAAACCTGTTGGATGGAATCGTAAAATTCAGAAGAGATGACTTTGAAGCCCACCGCGAGCTGTTCAGCAATTTGAAATCGCAGCAAAACCCGCATACCTTGTTCATTACCTGCTCCGATTCGCGGGTCGACCCCAACCTCATCACCGGGACCCTGCCGGGAGATTTATTCATCGTCCGCAACATCGCCAACATTGTGCCGCCTTACCGGCAAACTGCCGAATATATAGGCGTTACTTCGACGATTGAATACGCCGTGCTGGTTCTCAATGTGCAAAACATTATCGTCTGTGGCCATTCCAACTGCGGCGGTTGCGCCGCCTGCCTGAAGCCGGCGGACTATCTGGCCGAAATGCCGCACACGCAAAATTGGCTGCAGCTGGCGAATCCGGTGCGGGACCGCGTTTTGCGGGAAATTCCGGCCGAGGAACCAGCCGAGCGGGAATGGATGATGGAACAGGCGAATGTGGTGGAACAGCTGAAGCATCTGGCCACATATCCGTTCGTTCGGGAACGCGTCGCGGCGGGAACGCTGGCGATTAGCGGCTGGCACTATATCATCGAATCCGGCGAGATTTTCATTTATGATCGATTAACCGGTGAATTTCACCACGGCAATGCTTAACCGAGTTATTCGCCAAATCTTCGGCCCATAAAAATATGCTCCTCTTCACAATAGCCAGTTTATTTTTTCAACTGTCTACTGCAAGGGGAGCATATCAAAATGGGCAGCTATATAATTCTTTCTAATGGTCTAAATTATTTCTTGAAGATGGATTTTGGGATCATCCCATGAATGCCCTTGTCTCCGTCCACGACTTGAGTCACGCGAAAATCAACGGCTACGCTGCATAATGCGTAAGCCTCATTTTTCGTTAGCCCTTTGTTTTTCATCAGGAAATCGATGGCGTCTTTTAGCGCGTGTTTCATAGCTTCATCAAGACTGGGGTGAAACCCCATCGTTATCCAGTGAGTCGGTGTTTCTGCCATAGGCCTTGTCAGTTTCATATCTTTGCGGACGACAAACTCCATGACAGCTTCCTCGATATAGGTTTCGAGTCCAGTTATGTTCACTTCGCCATCCCCCTGCGCGCCGTGAGCATCAGCGGCCATGAACAAGGCACCGGGAACGTTCACCGGAATAAACAGCGTCGTTCCGGCAACCAGCTCCTTGTTGTCCATGTTGCCTGCGTAGTAACCGGGCACGCCGGAAGAAATCTTCTCTCCCGGTCGGGGGGAAACCGCCATGGTACCAAAGAACGGTTTCAGCGGAATGACGATTCCGGGTTTGAATTCAGCGGTTTTTTTATCTTTTGCAAAGTAAACCGTTTTTGACCAGCCATCCTCGACATATTCCGGCAATCCGCCAAGCTTCATGCTACCGGGATAGTTATATGTAATTCCGTAGTCGCCAGGCACAATTTTTTTAATCCGAACTTCCAGCACATCACCCGGTTGGGCCCCTTTTACGTAGAAAGGGCCGGTCAATGCGTAAGCGCGATTCCCTCTGTCCATAACTTGTTTGCGTAATGCCATGATATCATTCATGGTCATGCCGGCTTTGAGCTTGCCTTCGAATAACATCAGCGAGTTGAAAATCACCGTATCGCCGGATTCAATCGTTAATGCGGGAGGAATGGTGCTTTCCAAAAAACCATTGTGGACATTTTCGGGAGTAGCGACGAATTTGTGGATTTTGCCGGCTGCGAAGGATGTACCCGTAATCAGGCATAAGATTAGCACCGAAACGCAGAGGCTTTGAAACAGTAATCGATTCATGGAAATCCCTCCTCTAAATATTCGCGATATATTATCGCGCAATTCCATATTATCTGATTTAATTTGCGATTGCAAGAACTTTCCAGCGAATCTATGGGATTAAAATTAGCCTTCTTCGCCATGCACAACATCATTACCTGCCCGACTAAACATCCGAATCCCTTTCACGATTTCATACCAATAAACAGAGGCGAAGGCAATGCCGGCCGCCAACAGAATCTGCTGCAGGGTCAACGGCTTCATCTTCAATACGTCATTTAGCGGCGTATACAAGATAGCCGCCAATCCGGCCAACGTAGCCAGATTTACCCCCAGCAGCACTTTATCTTTGACGGACCTGCCAAAGGATTTGAAGGCAAGCTCGGAATCCGAACTGTTTACTTGAACCAGAAAAATATTGGCCAGAAAAATAACCGTAAGCCCCATCGACCTTGCCACTGCCGCTTCGGCCGGCGCCTGGCGCAAAAACATGAGGTAGACGCCAAACGATGCGCCGAATATCGCCAACCCCTGCAGCAAACTCTTTCCCAGCATCGCCAGGGTCAGCAATTTGGTTTTGGGATCGCGGGGCGCCCTGTCCATGACATCTTTTTCGGCAGGCTGGCGCTCCAAAACGATCGAGCAGGTCGGATCAATAACCAGTTCCAGCAGTACCACATGCAGCGGCAACAGCAACAGACTGGCCGGGCTGATCCCCAATAGGGGAGCGCACAGCGCAGCCCCGGCTATGGGAATGTGAATGGCGAAAATGTACCCCACCGCTTTTTTGATATTGTCATAAATTCGCCGGCCATCCTTGATAGTATCGACTATCGTGGAAAAATTATCGTCAAGCAGAATGATGTCCGCAGCCTCCCGCGAAACTTCCGAACCGCGTTTCCCCATGGCAATGCCGATGTCGGCATATTTTAATGCCGGAGCGTCGTTCACTCCGTCGCCGGTCATGGCAACGATTTCGCCATTTTCCTTGAAGGCCTGAATGATCCGCATTTTGTGCGCCGGGATAACCCGGGAAAATATGCTGACATCCCGCACTTTTTCCCGCAGTTCGGCGTCACTCATCTGACTCAATTCGTCGCCGGTGATGATCTGGTCATTGTTCGGCATGTTGATTTGCTTGGCAATGGCGCTGGCGGTGATCCCGTTGTCGCCGGTGATCATCACCACACGGATTCCGGCCTTGGTGCAAATCTCGACATCATGTTTGATCGATTCGCGGGGCGGATCAGCCAGACCGATCAGTCCGCAAAAATCCAGCCTGCATTCGGCAAGCGTTGCCGGAATCGCCGATTCATCAGCGATCTCCATCTGCCCGACCGCAATCACCCGCAGTCCCTGACCCGACATTGCCGCGATTTTGTCTTCCGCCTGCCGGCTCTGCTCGGGCGACAGCGCGCATAAGGGCAGGATATGCTCCGGCGAGCATTTGGCTGCGAGGCTGATTCGATTGTCTTTTTTCCAGACATGCCCCATTCTCTTGGTTTCATCAGTAAAAGCATAGTCTTTGACCAGTTCGCCGCCAAAAATCTCTTTCTGCGGGATTTCCTGCTCTTCGCAGTATGTGACCATTGCTTTTTCCATCGGATCATACGCGTTGAGCTCGCAGGCCATCCCCATCGTCATTTGCAGCTGCTTGTCGTCTCCCGTCTGGCTCCAGGTATCCTGAACCTTCATTTGGTTCATGGTGATTGTGCCGGTCTTGTCGACACATAACACGGAAACCGAACCCAGGGTTTCGACCGAGGACAGTTTTCTCACCAGCGAATGCTTTTTGGCGAGTCGCCAGGCCCCCATCGACAAAAATACCGTGAGGACGACCGGGAACTCTTCCGGTATCATCGCCATGGCCAGCGTGATTCCGGCCAAAATGCTTTCAGTCATTCTGGCGGCAAAGGCATGATCGGGAATATTGTAATAGGTTACCGATCCAACCAGGATAAACAGTACAGCGGCAATTCCCGCAGACAGCCTGACCAGTTTGCCTGTCTGCTGTTGCAGCGGCGTTGGCGTCTCCGGCGCCGACATCACCGCTTTGCCGATTTCCCCATACTCGGTTGTCAAACCAATTTTCTCGACCAAAATGCTGCCGGTGCCCTGGGTCACCAGCGTGCCTGCATAACAATAATCGCTCCGCCAATGTTCTGTCGAGCTTGCATCCGCCTCTTCCGTCGCGACTTTCCATACCGCTGCCGATTCTCCGGTCAGCGAAGACTCATCGACGCGAAGGGTGCTCGCTTTCACAACGACGCCATCCGCCGGTACTTTTACCCCTTCGGCGATCAACATCAGATCTCCCGGCACCAGATCGGAGCTGTTGATTTCTGTTTCCAGCCCGTCCCGGAAAACTTTGATGCGTGGCGCGGACAAATCTTTCAGCGCTTTGAGAGTTTGATCAGTTTTCCATTCCTGAATGACTTCGATGCTGATAATGACCACGACGAACAGCAGCATGATCGCGCCGTCGCCTGGCTCGCCCAGAATAAAGTAAATGATTGCCGCGCCAATCAGCAGCAAAAACATCGGTTCGGCCACAACCTGCAAAATCTTGCGCAGAAAGTTGCTCTGCTTCTCCTGCACAAGCTCATTCTTGCCGAACTGCTGCTGAAGTTGCTGGGCCTCGGCCGTGGTGAGTCCCGGCAATGGCGATGTTTGTTGCTCCGTCATCCGTGGTTGCCTCCATTTTGTTTACCCTGGAAATAGGTATAAAAATAACCTGTAGAACATTTTACTGTCCCACAGGTTTATTGCTATCCTGCTGCCTAAATGGCCCAGCCCCATTAACCTGGATCCAGGTTAATCGCCTGCTCAGTTGCTGCTTATAGATTCATAGGAAATGCAAGTTAATGATTTATTATACCATGCATTACCAAAAACAACAATTCAGACTCAGAGAGCCTTCCTGTCCGAGGGCCCTTTGGGTTATTTTTCTTTGAAAAATTTTTCGGCTCCGGGATGAACTGCAATTGGCATTCCTTCTAAAGCAGTTTCTTTCTTAATGTTTACTCCTTGCGCATGAGCAGCTTTGATTCGGTCAAGATTCGTGTACATTGCTTTGGTCATTTTGTAAACAAGATCCGGGTTTACCTTGGAACTTGTCACAAGCATAGCTTTAACCGATACAGTCGGTACATCAGCTGCCAAGCCAGGATATGTGTTGGCTTTTACGGTAATTTTTGCAAAAAACGGGTACTTTTTGATTAGCGCATCTGCTTTATCTGCGGGAATCGGAACCAATGTGATTTTGTGCTGTGCTGCAATGTCTTGAACTGCAGCGGTAGGTGCACCGGCAGTAACAAAAGCCACATCTACGTTGCCATCTTTAAGCCCGTTTGCTGCTTCGGCAAAAGATAGATATTGGGGTTTGATATCCTTGTAGGTCATGCCGAATATCTCAAAGATCTGACGGACATTAGCCTCGGTGCCGCTTCCGATGGTGCCCACGCCAACCCTCATTCCTTTTAGGTCAGAAATCGATTTAATATTTTTGTCTGCTTTGGCTACAATTTGAATCGCTTCACCATATAGCGTGGAAATTCCCATTAAATCCGCAACTTTTTTATCTTTGAACATTTCTGTTCCGTTTGCTGCATAATATGCAGTGTCGTTTTGTACAAGGGCCAACTCTACCTTACCGTCCTTGATCAAGTTGATATTGGCGATGGATGCTCCAGTGCTTTGTGCGCTGGAATTCATGCCGGGAATATTCTTATTTAGGATTTCCGACAATGCCCCGCCTAGCGGATAGTAAACTCCTGCGGTTCCACCGGTAGCGATATTTATGAAGACTTTTGCCGCTGCCGGAGCTGCCGGAGCCGCCGGAGCCGCCGGAGCCGCCGGTTTCTTGTCGCCGCCGCCGCAACCAGCCAGCATGCCGATTGTGAAGAGGCAAACAACCAATACTATAGTGAGTTTTTTCATTTGATATTCCTCCCTAAAACTTTAGTTACGCAGGAAGAACCTGCTCCAGTGTTTTGTCCAGTAAGTACACGATTTCATCAAGCTGTTCTTCCGTGGTGATCAGGGGTGGGGCTATCATGACGGCGTCCCCCTGTATGCCATCGGCACATTGAGCAGAACCGTAGAGCATCAAGCCATTCTCAAGCGCTTTTGACACTATTTTATCTGTGAGGCTGAGTGTTGGATCAAAAGGTTGCTTCGTTGATCTGTCAGCCACAAATTCAATCCCGGTCATCAAGCCCAACCCTCGGACGTCCCCAATGGCCGGGTACTTTGCCTGCAACGCAGTCAATTTGTCCAGCAGAGATTGGCCCCTCTGTGCTGCGGCATCTGCAAGTCGATGGTCGAGCACGTAACGAATAACCGCCACTCCTGCTGCTGCTGCCAATGGATTGCCACCGAACGTAAAGCCATGAGCGAATCGTCCTGATCCGTTGCGGAAAGCCGCATGAATCTTTTCCCGGACAGCGACCGCTCCGAGAGGGGCATATCCGCCGCTAACTCCTTTGGCAAGACAGATCATATCCGGTAAGATGTCCCAGTGCTCAACCGCAAAAATCTTGCCGGTGCGTCCCATCCCGGTCATTACCTCATCGGAAATGAACAGGACATCGTACTTATCGCAGATCCGACGAAGTTCCTGCATGTATCCATCCCTGGGCGGGGCAGCCCCGAGCGTCGATCCTACGACCGGCTCAACGATGACTGCGGCGACATTCTCCGGACCTTCCTGGCAAATTATCTCTTCAATGTTTTGAACGCACTCGAGTCCACAGTCCGAAGACTGTTTGAAAAATGGACAACGATAGCAGTAGCAAGGTGCAGCATGGGGAAATGCCGCCAGCATCGGGGCGTATCGGCGTCTACGCGCCAGATGGCCACTCATGGATAAAGCGCCAAGAGTGTTCCCGTGGTAACTTTGCCAACGGGCGATAACTTTGTATTTTGAAGGTATTCCTTTTTCAATCCAATATTCACGCGCCATTTTCATTGCGGTCTCGGTCGCTTCAGAACCTCCAGACATAAATGAAACCCAGTTTATGTCCGCAGGCGCCAGCTCTGCGATTAACGCAGCCAACTCTTGTACGGGACGGTTTGTAAATTTAAAACGATGTGCAAAGGCAACTTCATCCAGTTGTGACTTGATCGCATCATTAATTTCTTTCACACCGTGTCCGATACCGCTAACGACTGCTCCACAGCAAGCGTCTGTATATCGCTTGCCGGTATCGTCCCATTGGTATATTCCTTCTGCTTTTACAATAAGAGGGTATTTCTTATTCAGTACTGGATAAAATACATGGTTATTCATAATATTAGCTTTCCTTTCGCGGCTTCCTTTGGAGTGAAGTATAATTGGCATATTCTGGTTTCCTTTGGATATTTTTTGGATAATTAATTTGAAACACTATTCTATATTATTGTGCTCACCCCGCTTCAGTCAAAGTATGTGGATGAATTCGAATAAGACCAACAGTTTTCATTTTTGAGTTTAGCGAAAAAAATAAAAAAGCCTTCGTCGAAAGCTTTTAAAAAAAGCGCGAATTTTTGTAGTTTACTACAAACTAGCGAAAAAGCAATGCATGAGGTAAGTTGTTGTGAGGGTGTAGCGGCCAGCTTGAGTCAATGGTTCCAGATGGAAATCACTGAGGTATGACCGGCAGCAGGCGAGTCGAAGATTTTATCGATCCATTGCAGAAAATTCGCCAACCCATCTTCCAAAGCGTCTACTTCATTGAACGGATCGATCGGTTCCACCGGGTCGAGCGCTTCCAAAACCGTATCACAAGACGCTGCCGCCACAGAATCCAAGCTCGCTGTGGCAACCAGAGTGACGCAGAGGACCATTTTAAGCAAAAAATATTTTGTCATCTCGATCACCATCCTTTGATTCCATCATATCGCATAAAGATGAAAAAAGTATGGCGAAATCGTGGCAGAAATTCGAAATTGAGATTTTTTTTACTTAGTAAATTCATGACTCAGAATAAGAAACCCTCCCTTGTCAGGGAGCCTATGCAACCTCCGCCATTTCTTACCTTTCCTTCAGCTTCGGGTCCAGATGGTCGCGCAACGCATCACCGATCAGGTTGCCTGCTGAAAAATCTCAGAGCTCTGATAAAGCGTTTACCCTTCCCGGCAGTTCAAAGAAGGAACGTTTTCAGCCGACTTCTCTTTCCAATGCCCGCCGGATAATCCGGGTATAGGGAATGTTTTCTTTTTTTGCTTTCAGCTTGACCGCCGCCAGTAAATCCGCCGGCAGCTTTAGGCTGATGGCTGTATCTTTCGGCTTAAATTCAAAATGAACTTTTTTAAAAGCGGACAGGTCATATTCGCTCAAATCTGCGGTATCGACAAATTTTTCAGCTTCTTCATCGGTTTTAAGGATTGGGAGTTTCTTTTTCATAACGGAAAACCTCCTTTTCGTGCATGTATCGGGCGCTGATCGGACGGATTTCAGCTTCGCGAATCGTAAAGACGATGAAAACGCTTCGCGCTTTTCCCGTTTTTCCGATGGCAAAGAACCGGGTTTCGGCTTGTGAATGGGCCAAGTCGGGAGCAATCCCGGGATCGTTTTGAAAGATATATTCGATTTCAGCAATGGTTACGCCGTGCCTTTGACACTTCGCCCGGTTTCCTTTGTCCCATTGAATGCCAGAAAAATTCATATCATTCATGTTTTTAGTATATACTTTCGTATATTTTTTTACAAGGTTGCTTCACTATTTTTTCTTCCAAATTCCACGCATACTCGTACCTCATCTTATTCTTCATTTTTGTTCAGTTACCTGAGTATGCAAAATAAAATGGACACCTCTGTGTCCCCTTCGCCATTGGTGATTCAAATTCATCTTTTCTCAGTTCATTGTAACAGAAATCCTTATACTTGCCCCATTCTTACCGTTCCTTCAGCTTCGGGTCCAGATGGTCGCGCAACGCATCACCGATCAGGTTGATGGCGATGACGGACAGAGTGATGGCCAGGCCGGGAAACATGGCCAGGTAGGGATTCGTCATGAAATAGGCCCGGGCGGAATTCAACATGGATCCCCACTCCGGTTCCGGCGGCTGAGCGCCAAGTCCCAAAAAGCTCAAGGTTGCCGCAGTAATGATGGCCGTGCCGATGCGCAGCGTGGCCTGGATCAGAATCGGCCCCATCGAATTGGGCAAAATGTGTTTGAAAGCAATCCTCAGATCACTGGCGCCTGCGGCGCGCATCGCCTCAACAAACGGCGCCTCGCGAAAAGACAGGAACTGTGCCCGCACCAGTCGGGCAAAAATAGGCATGGAGCTGATCCCCACGGTAATCATCGGCGTGAAGATTCCCGGCCCGAAAACCATGGTCAGAGCCATAGCCATGACAATGCCGGGAAACGAAAGCATGATATCGCAGATCAGCATCAGTCCTTTATCCAGGCTGCCGCCGATATATCCGGCCGGAATCCCCAGGATCAAACCGCCGGCCAGGCCGACAAATACCGAGACAAACCCGGCGCTGAGGGAAAATTTGCTGCCGGCGAGGATGCGGGAGAAAACATCCCGGCCAAATTCATCCGTGCCCATGATATGGTCAGGGCCGGGCGGCAACAGTTTGTCCTGCAGATTCTGGGCATAGGGCGAATACGGGGCAATCAGCGGCGCCAGTATGGATGCCGCCAGGATCCCGCCCAAGATTAACAGGCCTATGGCTGCTGAAGGTTTTTTGGAAAACTGCCAAAACGAATGCAAAAAATTATTCCCCACAGTCATCGCAATCGAATTCTGGGATCCAGCGAGACATACAACAGATCTGTCAGCAGATTGATGATGGCGAAAGTCATGGCCAACACCAGAATTCCGCCCTGAACCACCATATAATCTCTCGCATTCAGCGCATCAACAATCATCCGGCCGACTCCCGGCCAGACGAAAAGCGTTTCCGTCACCACCTGCCCGCCGAGCAGCGCGCCGAGCTGCAGGCCGATAATCGTTACAATCGGAACCGCGGCGTTGCGCAACGCGTGAACATGGACGACGCGAAACTCCGACAATCCCTTGCCGCGTGCTGTCCGTATATAATCCTGGCCCAGTGTTTCCAGCATGCTGGCCCGGGTCAGCCGGGCAATGTTTGCTGAAATCCCCAGCCCCAGCGTCAGGCTCGGCAAGACATAGCTGAGCGGCCCCTGCTCGCCGTAAAACGGGAATATCTGCAGCTTGACCGAAAAGAACACGATCAATAACATCCCCAGCCAAAATGACGGCATGGACACGCCGACAAAAGACAGGACCATCGACACCGTGTCAGGCAATTGTCCGCGTCTTCTGGCCGCGTATATGCCCAGAGGCACTCCGACTGAAATAGCCACCAGCATGCTGACGATGGACAGCTTCATGGTGGCCGGCCAGCGGGCGGCTATTTCATCGGCCACCGCCCGGCGCGTGCGATAGGATTGGCCCAGGTCACCCGAGGCCAGGTTGGTCATATAGGTGAGGTATTGTTGCAGGGCCGGCCGGTCCAGCTTCAGGGACTGGCGAACCAGTTCCACATCCGACTGGGTCGCCTGAGGTCCTGCCAGCGCTTCGGCCGGATCGCCCGGCAATAAGCGCAGCAGCAGAAAGGAACAGGTGGCGGCGCCAAAAAGCACAACGAAGGTTAATAACGATTTTTTCAGCAAATACCATCGCATCCTGTTTCCTCCGCTTCATTCCGGCGCTGCCCCTCGCGCAGTTTACTTCTTCTGCGCTTTATAAAACAACGTAGTTATCCCATCGTGGCCCCTTAAAAATCAAGTTTCCAGTTTACTTTTTCTGTGCTTTATAAAACAGCATATGCTCCGTGGGCAGCACTTCGATTCCCGACACATTGGCCCGGTAGGCAATCGATTGCTTGGGATAGAACAGCGGAATCCAGGCGGCATCTTTCATGATCTGTTGCTGGGCCTGCTTGTACATGCCGGCCCGTTTGTCGGGATTCATTTCTTTCTTGGCGCCGTTCAGCAACAAATCAACCTCGCTGTTCTTGTAGAAGGCCCGGTTGGAGTTGGGCGGAAACTGACTGGATTCAAACACCGGATACATCGCCTGATCGGCATCTGCGGTGGAGGCGCTCCAACCTAACAGAACCATGTCGAACTGACCTTTTTTGACTTCGGCCATCAACGCCTGAAAATCCCAGGTCCGAACATTCATTTTCACACCGACGGCTGCCATTTGGGCCTGAACCACCTCTGCCACCTGTCTGTCCATCAAGTAGCGGCCCGACGGCGTCCACAGCGTAATTTCAAAACCGCTGGGAAAACCGGCCTGACTCAGCAGCTCTTTGGCTTTGCCCGGATCATGCGGGTAATTGCCGACGCTTGAATATCCGCTGACTCCGGGTGGAATGACCGAGTCGGCCACAACGGCGGACCCGCCGACAACATCATTGACCAACGCCTGCTTGTTCACGGCATAGTTCAGCGCCTGCCGGACCCGGACATCCTTGAGCGGGCCTCTCTGGTTGTTGAGAACGATATACATGGTCATGATGGTAGGCGTCGAGGTCATCATGATGTCCTTGTTGTTTTTCAACCGGGCGACATCAGTGACCGGCAACCGAAGCGCCACGTCGATCTGACCCGATTCCAGCAGCATCGCCCGGGTGGAATCTTGGGGCACGACGCTGAAGACCAGTGATTTGAATTGCGGGGCGCCGGCGTAATATTTATCAAACGCCACAAATTCGAGTTTCTCGCCTGGCTGCCATTTGACGAATTTCAGCGCGCCCGTTCCGACGGGATTGAGGCCCAGTTTTTCAACGCCGAATTTTGCGGCCGCTGCGGGACTGACCATTCCGGCCACAGGATGGGCCAATTGGTGAAGAAAAGAACCAATCGGATAGCTGGTCACGATCTTCACCGTAGAATCGTCGACCGCTTCCACCGATTTGATCATCGCCAGCACCGACCGTCGCGCCGAGGCGGTCTTCGGGTCAAGCACCCGTTCAATGTTATATTTTACTGCAGCTGCATTAAACGGAGTCCCGTCATGAAAAGTGACCCCCTTGCGCAGCTTGAATGTCCAGGTCACGCCATCGCCGGCCAGCTGCCACTCGGTGGCCAGGTCGGGCGCCAGCTTCATGTTGGTGTCGAATCGGACCAGGTTGTTAAAAATATTTTTATTGATCACTTCAGTCGCGGAATCGGTGCACTTGTGCGGGTCAAGCGTCGAGGCATCGGTGCCGATGGCAACGATCATATCCTTCAGCCCTCCCGCTTTGCTGGCCGCCGGCGCCGGAGCGCTCGAACAGCCGGCCATGATTACCAGAACCAAACAAAGCATGAAGCAAAGCGCCAGCCGGGAATTTTTCTTGTTCATTTTTTACCCTCCCCTATTTATGCAAACCTGTTTGAATTGCCCAAGTACTATAAACTGTCGCAGGCGGCAGCCAGTTTCTCATCGGCCGCTTGCCAGCGACGAACCATGGTTTGAAGCGACTGGGAAAGCTCCTCGCTTTGCTGCCGCTGGTTTTTCACCATCCGCAGCACTTCGGCGGGAGCAGTGCCTCCCCGGGAGGTGCGCCGGGTCACGCTGGTCCTGTTGTTCGCCGCGACTTCGATCGTCTGGCGGTCGACGGGCAGTTTTGCGCCACAAATCGTCTGACTCCATTGGTCGAGCAATTCATAGGTCAGATGCGCCGAACCTTTTCCCTGTCCATATAAATCCGCCACCGCGCCGCCAACTATCCGGTGCGCATCACGGAACGGCAGTTTTCCTTGTCGAACGAGGGTGTCGGAAATTTCCGTCGTATTGCTGAATCCCCCTTCCATGGATTTTTCCATGGCGTCAAGGTTAAACGTCATTTCATTCGAATAGGCCTGCGAGATGCGGCACATGCTGGCCGCCAGCTTCAGGCAATCGGCCGTTTCTTCCCAGACGATGGTGACATCGCGGCTCGCCTGGTAAGGAATGGTGCAGGTGGCCATCATCCCGGCATATCGGCCGATCAGCAGCCGCGCATTGGCACGGACGGCGGCTACGATGACCGGGTTGCGTTTCTGGGGCATGATCGTGCTGGAATCAATCAGGCTGTCCGGCAAAGCAGCAAATCCGGTTTCATTCAGACACCATTTGATGATATCCTCCGCCAATCTGGCCAAGGTGACGAGCGAAAGAACAGCAGCGCCTGTTCCTTCCAGCATATAGTCAGATGCCGACACACAGTCGCCGGCATGATCCAGCACCCCTGAGAAGCCCAGCCATTCAGCGGTCATTTCGCGGTCAACCGGATATCCGGTGCCGGTGATGGCCGCAGCCCCCAGCGGACAATAATCGAGTCTCCGGATGCAGTCGATCACCCGGGCGACATCTCTCAGCAAAGCGGCCGAATAGGAAGAAAGCGTAAATCCAAGCGTAGCCGGCTGCGCCTGCTGATCATAGGTATAGGCGGGCATGAGGGCGTCGGCCGTGCTCTCGGCCCTGGCGCAGAGAATTTCCACATGCCTCAGTAATTCTTCGGCCAGCACCGCTAATTTCTCTCTCGCCTCAATCCGCCACATCGCCGCCTCGACATCATTGCGACTGCGCGCCACCGGCAGATGGCCGCTGATCTCCTTGCCCAGTTCCAGCGTCAGCAGATGCTCCATGTTGATATACAGGTCCTCCAGTGCCGGATCGAGCGATTCGGGCGCGAAGCCGCCTTCAGCCAGCTGACGGGACAGGGTTTTTGCCAGCAATTTGGCCGCCTCGGCCGGGATGATGCCGCATTTGGCAAGCATGACTGCATGAGCCAGCATGACTTTCAGCAAG
>Ga0351945_1040_pt1 | contig 19937 bp, 13 predicted proteins | sample BONcelT113001F14_FD_205814 | JGI IMG/M metagenome (GOLD analysis project Ga0351945, IMG submission 205814) | Enriched cells from coal bed in the Powder River Basin, Montana, United States - BONCAT cells T11 rep3 HSBNCT.T11.300.1.F14 ... | reverse complement strand
TGTCATTGCCGATCTCAGGGGCGCCCATCCCGGGAAAACTGTCGCCATCCGGGCGGATATGGATGCCTTGCCGATACAGGACGAAATCGATAAACCCTATCGGTCAACCATAACGGGAAAATGCCACGCCTGCGGACACGATGCCCATATGGCCATGCTGCTCACGCTGGCCAGGGTTTTTTTCGACTTGCAGTCCGACCTGCACGGAACAGTCCGCCTGATGTTCCAGCCGAGCGAAGAAAAGTTTCCCGGCGGCGCCGAGTTAATGGTTGCCGAAGGCTGCATGGACGGCGTTGACTATGTTTTGGGCGCCCATGTCTGGCAACCTCTGGCGGCCGGTAAAATTGGCATTTCCTATGGACGCACCATGGCGGCTCCCGATCAGTTCACCCTTGTGATCCAGGGCAAGGGCGGTCATGGTTCAATGCCGCAGGGAACCGTCTGCGCTCTTTCCACCGGCGCCGAGGTGGTCAACATGCTCAATTCGATCATCGGCCGCAACGTGAACCCGCTGGAATCAGCCGTCGTGTCCCTGGGCAGTTTCCATTCCGGAGAAGTTTTCAACATCATTCCCGATACTGCCGAAATCAAAGGGACTGTTCGTTCTTTCGACGATACGGTGCGCAAGCTGGTCTGGGACCGTTTTGACAGCATTTGCGACGGGGTTTGCACAGCCATGGGCGCAACCTACAAAATCGACAAAGTGTTCGGATATCCAGCAGTCATCAATCATCCCGAAATTGCTGCCGTGGTGGCGGAGGCGGGATGTGAAAGCGTCGGTACGGAAAATGTTGTCGAAGTCGGTCCGTCCATGGGCGGTGAAGATTTCTCTTATTTCCTGCAGAAAGCCCCGGGGATGTTCCTGCTGCTGGGCGTCGGCAATCCGGCAACAGATGCCGTCTTCCCCCATCATCATCCCAAATTTGACCTGGATGACTCCGTGCTGCCGGGCGGCGTTGAAACATTGGCCCGCGCCACGCTGAAGCTTTTGGCGCGCTGAATGGCCTCGCCCGGATAAACAGTCCATGCGCCGCAAACAGCCGGGGTTGGGGAAACCGTCAAAAAGGTTTCCCCAACCCCGGCTGTTCAGTTCCCGGGAAGATAACTTCCTCTTACAAAAAATTCGATTTCCACTTGCCTTAATGCGCAAGCAAGGGTTTCAATAATTGCAGCCACTGTCGGTTTTCCTGCCGATATCTCCCGTCAGCCTTTTTACAATTGTGCTTCTGCCAGTTCCATGACCGTATGGAGGTATACTTCGACGCCCTTCTGCAACTGTCCGTAATCCGTCCATTCTTCCGGGCAATGGCTGCGTCCGGCCAGACTGGGAACAAACAGCAAACCAACATCGGTCAGGTCAGCCATGACCATCGCGTCATGACCGGCGCCGCTTGACATGATCCGGCTCTTCAGTCCCATTTTCTCACAACAGGCAGTTTCGATCGCCACGATGCCCGCCGACATCCGAACCGGTTCAACTTTCATCAGGCTGGTCATCTCAAATTGCACACCGGTCCCCTGGGTCATTTCTTGCAAAAAGTCGGCGATCCCCTGAGTGACCGTATCCACATGCGCCTGTTTTCCCGACCGGATATCCACGCTGAACTCTGCTTCGCCGGGAATAATATTGAATCCGCCCGGTTTCACGCTCAGCCAGCCTACGGTTGCCACGGTGCCTTCGCCCGCTGCCACGGCCAGGTCGGAAATCTTCGCAATCACCCTGGCCGCGGCATTCAATGCGTCGGCCCGCAGATGCATCGGAATCGTTCCGGCATGTCCCTGCCTGCCAATCAGTTTTATTATTAAATCCTGGATCCCCACAATGTCGCCGACAATGCCGATATCAAGACCCTCGGACTCGAGCAGCGGCCCCTGCTCGATATGCAGCTCCAGAAATGCTTTTATGCTGCCAGGGAGCCGTTGGGCGGCGGCAATATCTTCCGGCCTGAAACCAAAGTTTTTCAGCGCATCAAACATCGATATCCCTTCGGAATCCTTGCGGTCTTTCAGCTGTGCCACGCTGATTTTCCCGGCCATGGCCCTGCTGCCGTACAAACTGGCGCCGAAGCGGGCCCCTTCTTCCTCGATCATCGCCACGACTTCAATGGGATACAGAGTGTCAATTCCTCTTTCAGACAATACCCGGACCGTTTCCAGCGCCGCCGCCACTCCGGCAGGTCCGTCAAAATTGCCGCCTGATTTGACCGAATCGAAGTGGGAGCCGATCATCACAACCGGCGCATCCTGAAGCAGGCCTTCCCGTCGTGCGGTCAAATTTCCGGCGGCATCTTCGAACACTTTGAGTCCGCAGCCCAGCAGTTCCTTTTTAAGATAGTTCCGGGCGGCCCGGTCTTCAGCCGTCAGCGAAAACCGGGTCAGGCCTCTTCCGGGGGTGGAATTGAATTTTGCCAATTCTTCAATGTCCCGCTGAATTCTGTCGAGTTTTGTCCACATATGCAGGCCTCCGTTCTTATTGCCGTCTGAAAAAAACCAAGAGCTTCGGGGAATTAAAAGAAAGCTTCAAAGCCGATACTGCCGTATCGGCTTTGAAGCGAAAACCGCCTTCTGCGGCCGGCCCAGATCCTTACAGCATTACAGGAGCTCCCGGGCCCAGCGGCAGCTTAAGCGCGAACCATATCAACAGCTGGGTCGTCCATAGAAGGAAAAACACAATCGTATACGGCAGCATGTTGGCCATCAATGTTCCCATGCCGATATCCTTGTCATACTTTTTCACAAAAGCCAGCAGAATGACAAAGTACGGCAGCAACGGAGTAATGACGTTGGTGACCGAGTCACCGATCCGGTAGGCAATCAGGGTTAACGCCGGATGGAAACCCAGCAGCATGAACATGGGCACGAAAATCGGCGCCAGAATTGCCCATTTCGCCGAGGCACTGCCGATAAACATGTTGATGGTTGCGGACAGGATGATGAACAGCACCAAAAGAACCGGAGCCGGAGCGCCGGACGCCTTGATGAGCTCCGCACCCTTGATCGCCAGGATGATGCCCAGGTTGGACCAGTTGAAGTAACTGATAAACTGTGCAATCACGAACGCAAGAACGATGTATGGCCCCATTTCAGACATCGACTTCCCGAGCAGAGCCGCCGTATCCTTGTCGCTCTTGATCTGGCCGGAGACTTTGCCGTAGATATAGGCCGGCACAAAGAAAGCCAGCGCGATCAGCGCGATCATCCCCCGCATGAACGGGGAATTAAAGCTGAGCAAAGACAGCGTTTTGGGCTCCCGAAGCAGCCCGGTTTCCGGGATGGCCAAAGCGGCAATGATGATCAGAAAAATCGCCAGTCCGATCCCGGCAGCCTTGAGCGCCTTGGTTTCCTGGGCAGTGACTTCCTCCACCGCTTCAACCTGGCCCTTGAAAACTCCCATGCGGGGCTCGACGATTTTCACCGTGACCCAGGTGGCCACAATCGTCAGGAGGATGCAGGAAACCATCAGAAAATACCAGTTGGCAGCAGGGTTAATAATGACCGTTTTATCCAGCAGGTCGATCGCTGGCTGAGTAAACCCGACAAGCAGCACGTCAAGCGCATTGACGACCATGTTGGCGCTGAAGCCGCCAGCTACGGCAGCGTAAGCAGCCAGCATCCCTGCCAGCGGATTCTTGCCGATCGCACCAAAGACCATCGCGGCAATCGGCGGCATGACGATGAAGCCGGTGTCGCCGGCGGCATTGGCGTTGATCGCCACAAAGATGATAATTCCGACCACCAGCGTGGAATTGCCTTTTTTCCCGACCAAGGTTTTTCGCAGCAAGGCCGAGAACAGGCCGGTCTTCTCGGCCAGGCCGACGCCCAGAATCGCGACCAGCACGATGCCGAGGGGCGGGAACCCGGTAAAGTTGACAACCGCATTGGAAATTATCCTTTGCAGTCCTTCGGTTGTCAATAAGTTGACCGTTGTAATCACCTTTTTCGTCATGGGGTGAATCGCGGAGAAATTAGTCAGGGAACCAATAAGAGATATAACGAGAACGATTGCAGCCAGGGATGCGAAGATGGTCAAGGGGTCAGGCAGCTTGTTTCCTGTTCTTTCCAGCCAGAGCAGGAATTTTTCGAACAGGCCCGTGGAATTGTTGTTTGGTTTTTGCTCAACAGGGGACACAAAAACACCTCCAGATTGTTATTAACTGAATACCTGTTCCGGCCTGCCGCAGCAAAAGCGCGAACCGATATAAAGCCCTACGGAATACTTCTTTCCCTGTCTGTCTCTGCCCGCGATAATCATTTTGTGTCGCTCAGAAATACCACTGCGCAATTTGCCAACACCGCGGCAGCTTTGTGGAGAATGGTTTCGTCAATATTGAACTGGGGATTGTGGATGGGTTTAACAATCCCTTTATCGGCATTGAAAGTTCCTACAGTAAAATAAGCGCCCGGGACCTTTTGCTGGAAATAGGAAAAATCTTCGGCCCCCATGGTCGGCCTGTCCAGCCTGACGACATTGCCGTCGCCAAGTATTTGTCCGGCAGCTTGTTCAACCAGCGCCGTCATGGCATCATTGTTGATAACCGGGGGATAATGGGGAAGGTACTCAAACTTGTAGCTGGCCCCATTTGCCTCAGTTACTGATTTTAACACCGCATCCATCATTGAGGATATTTTTTCCTTCATTTCGAATGAAAAGGTCCTGACCGTACCGACCATTTCGACTTTGTCAGGAATGATGTTGTGGGCGGTCCCGGCAATAAATTGGCTGATTGTCAGCACTGCGGGCTCAAGGGGACTTATCCTGCGGCTGATGATCGTCTGAAACGCCATATATACCTGACAACCGATCGATATCGGATCGACACAGTTATGGGGTTCGGCCCCGTGTCCGCCCTTGCCGAAAATCGTAATCCTGACAAAGTCGGGCGAAGCCATCATCGGCCCATATTTCACTCCGATCTTGCCGGCTTCAACTGCCGACCAGACATGGGCGCCGATCGCGGCATCCACCTGCGGATCTTCCAAAGCGCCTTCCCGGATCATCCGGTCGGCGCCGCCATCGGTTTCTTCCGCAGGCTGAAACAAAAATTTCACATTCCCATGCAACTCGTCACGCAGACTGGCCAGGATCATGGCCGCCCCCAACACCCAGGTCATGTGGGCATCATGCCCGCAGCCATGCATCCGTCCGTCATGCTGGGACTTGTATTCCAGTTCATTTTGTTCCTGCAGCTCCAGACAATCCATATCCGCCCGAAACAGGAGGGTTTTGCCGGGGTATTTCCCCCGCAGTGTTCCTATGACTCCGGTGATTCCGACGTTTTCCCTGACTTCGAGGCCCAATTTTTTCAGTTGTGCGCTGATCAGCGCCGCCGTGCGCGTTTCCTGAAATCCGGTCTCCGGGTGGGCATGGAGGTCACGCCGGATTCGCACCAGTTCATCTCTGATTTCTTCTGCTTTTGCCAGGATTGCTTCTTTGATCACAATCATCTCCAAGCTCTGATTTATTGAATTTGTTGATTTGTTTATCAGTTTTATTCATCAGGCTATGCCATAAAAATCCGTTCAAGGGAACCCCTTCGTGTCCGGACGTCCCATGTGCATGGACGCCGTTTACAACGTATCATTCCGATAGGCTTCTGTCAATGATTTTATGGCACTTTTCCCCAACTAAGGGCTGACAATTTTTTCGATTTTTTCCCAGCCGCCAATTAGCGCTCTGCCGTCTTCTCTTTTTAGTTATATTTGTTTTCAGCTATAACTGTATCTGAAACAGCCCCGGGCGGCAAAGTGTGAAATTTTGCAGGAAAATCATTGTCGGGCGAAGAACGCATAGGTATTCGTCTGCGGAATCGCCAACGGAAGGAGCGGATCAGCATCAACAGCAAGGAGCCAAACTGGATTGCCACTCTGTCCCTGATCCGGATTTTTCTTCGCCGACACCCCTTGCGTCTGTTCATCGGGCTCGCGGCACTGTTGGTTTCCTCCGCCAGCTTGCTGGCCATCCCCAAAATCCTGGGCTATTTTATCGATCAGGATTTTTCGCAGGGCGACGGCGCGCCCCTGCATCTCGCCGTCGTCGCCATGGTTGCAGTTATCACCGTATATGCCCTGACCGTCGCTCTGAGGGTCTATATGCTGTCCTGGGTCGGGGAACGGCTGGTCGCCGATATCCGTGCCCGTGTCTTTGGTCACTTGCTCGATCTGCCGATGGTTTTTTTTGAAAAACATCCGACCGGCGACCTGTTGTCGCGCCTGTCCTCGGATGTTTCCCTGCTGGAAACCATGGTCGGCATCGTCCTGCCGATCGGCCTGCGTTCATGCATTCAACTTCTCGGCTCGTTGCTGTTGATGTCCTTTATCAGTTGGCAGCTGACAGCCGGCATCCTGCTTGTCGGCCCTTTGCTTGCCTGGGTAGCCCTGTTCTATGGGCGAAAAGTTCGGTCGGCCTCAAATCTTTCAAGGGAAAGTGAAGCCCGCGTAGTCATGCAGATTGAGGCGACACTCAATGCAGTGCCGACCGTCAAGGCGTTTTCGGCTGAGCAGCACGAAGCCCGGCGTTTTGACAATTTCAGCGAATCGAACTTTCAGGCCGGCGAACGGTTGATGCGGGCCCGGGCCCTGTTCAGTTTTGTTGTTCTGTTCCTGTCCCTGAATGTATGTGTTGTCGTGCTTTACGCCGGCGGTTACAGAGTTCTGGACAACTCCATGAGCTGGAGCACGGTGACCCAGTTTATCCTTTATGTATCGTTTGCTGCGTTTAGCTTCGCCGGCCTGTCAGAAATCTTCGGCGAAATCAAGAAAACCCTCGGCGCCACCCAGCGGCTGTTCCATATCCTGCACCACCCGCCGGAAAGCAGCCGGCAGAATCCTCCATTGCCGGTACCGCACGGAACCGGAACCGTCATTTTTCACGAAGTTTCTTTTTCTTACCCTGCCCGGCCACAACAACCGGCACTGAAAAACTTCAGCCTTTCCCTGCAACCGGGGCAGATCACCGCTCTGGCAGGCCCCTCCGGCGCCGGCAAAACCACAGTGCTTCGTCTGCTGCTTCGCCTGTATGATCCGCAAATGGGCTTCATCACTCTGGATGGCGCGGATCTGAGGGATCTGAATCCCCGTGATCTCCGCCGGCAGATCGCGGTCGTGAGTCAGGAACCGGCAATCTTTTCGGGTACGGCCCGGGACAATATCTGCTATGGCAACCCCAATGCAACCTGGCAGCAAATCACCGAAGCAGCCGGACTGGCCCAGGCCGATGAATTCATCTCACAACTGCCGAAGGGGTATGATACTCCGCTGGGTGAGAAAGGGCAGCAACTTTCCACCGGGCAGCGCCAGCGGCTGGCCATTGCCAGGGCCTTGGTCCGCCAGCCCCGCATCCTGCTGCTGGATGAAGCAACCTCGGCTCTGGATTCCGAAAATGAAATGCTGTTGCGCAAGACTTTCACGCAAATATTAAAAGGCCGGACCCTGCTCATCGTGGCCCATCGCCTGGGAACAGTTCAGTCTGCAGACCAGGTGGTGTTTATCGACCACGGACAGATCCTGGACCAGGGGCCGCACCGCCGCCTGCTGGAAACCTGTCCGCCCTATGCGCACCTGATCGCCATGGAGTTCGACGCGACGGGTCGTTAATTCCACCTCGGCCGGGGGCAGCCCACCAGAGGAGTGCGAGGGTCGATTTCATAAATTATTTTTGCCATCAGGCCATTCTGGTTGTCCGGATCGAGCCACCCCCATTCTCCTGCGTAATTGGCCTCCAGAAAAGTATAAACCGAACCCTTGCGAAGAAAATCAAGCCGGGCGTAATGGAGTCCCACCTCTGCCGCAAAAGCAAAAATTCCCTGCTCAATATCCAGGGGCAGCCTGAAGGATTCCCATCCTTTATGGGCATGGCCCGGAGGAGCTTTTCGCCAGTCGATCGTTTCATGGATGAAAGGTTTCCGGTCCAGAGAAAAAGCAAACAGCTCGTCCCTCACAAACACTACCGTCACATCTTCTTCCGCCTCGATGTAGTCGGTAAGAAACCAGGGCTGGGAAGCGTCCAGCTGCCCTTCGTCCACTTTTCGGGCATAAAACCCGATCCCGTCGGCAAATTTGAACGTAAAACTCTTGGCAACAGACTGAATTCCCGGACGAAGATTCGCCTGACTTCCCAATACAAAGCGAAAAGGAGTCACGTTGAAATATCCGGCAGCGATTCTCATCTGCTGCATCTTGCAGGAACGCAGGGTCGCCAGTGGTTGGTTGAGAACTACCTTCCCCTGTTCCCAGAAAATATTCAGGATGTCGCTCAGCGCCATCCAGACCTCCTCTTCGGCATAACGCTCGCCGTCGCTCATTTGCAGGCCGGGAAACAGGGTGGAGGCGCGCATGGAAGAACGGCGGAACACTTTCGCGGTGTTGGCCTCGGTCAGGCGCCTGCCAATGGGGTCTTCAATCTCAATTGCGTGATCGGACACCAGCAGTTTATATTCTTTCCACAAATCGGTATTATAACGAAAAACATTTTCCGACCCCAAGTTCCTGACCAACAGATCGGCGGCATAGTCAATCGAATTGGTAATCAGCAGGGTTACGGCTCGTTCGCTCAAATCAGGGTTCCTCCTTCGGCGTATCGCTTTGCTTGTTAACTTACGGCCACGAAAAAAAGCCCCATCTTGCAGCAGGATGCTGCGTCAAGATGGGGCTTCGACATGCTTATTCTTCTTTTTCACCATCAAACTGGGTGCTGCTGCTCGGCGCTCCCGTGGACATGAGCATATCGTGGATGCGCTCGCTCTCCTCCCAATTCCGGACCTGATTCACGAAATCATAGCGACAGTTGTCCATTTCCTGCCGCCAAAGAAAAGCCTCGTCCGGTTTGGATGCCACCAGGTCGGCCGGGATAATCCCTGCTTTCGGGTATCGTGTCAATACTTCCGCCAACATTTCCATTCGCCTCCCTTTCTGTCCTGTTAATTTTCAAGTCAACCTGATAACAGACCCATAGGAAATTTTACGATTCCGCTATTTTCTGAATTTAGTATATCACTCGCGCCACTGAAGTCAATACCCGTTCCAGCGCTATTTCAGCCATATGCCAAGGCGGGTCCGCCAAATCATGAGTCCGGTCAAAACCAGCAATAACAATAGTGAAAGTCCCCACCGGATCATCCAGTTGGGTTTTTCGCCGAGAATTCCGTCCAGTTCAATTTTGCTTCGCTTGTCGTCCATGGTTAGCTCCCCAGCTCCAGTTGGTTTTTGATCAGATTGAAGTAGAATCCCTTTTTGCCGATTAGTTCGGCATGAGTGCCAATTTCCACCACGGCTCCCTGATCCAGTACCACGATCTGGGCGGCTTTTTTCACTGTGCTGAGCCTGTGGGCGACCACTACAACCGTCCTGCCCTGTAAAAAAGGTTCCAGGTTTTGCATGATGACCGCTTCATTATTCGCATCCAGGGAATTGGTCGCTTCGTCAAAAAACAGGTAGTCCGGATTTCTATATACCGCCCTGGCAATCAGAATCCGTTGTTTCTGGCCCTGGCTCAGTCCCTGTCCATCGGCCCCGATTAATGTTTTATAGCCTAGCGGCAAGGTCTCGATATACCCGTCAATATTTGCCGCACGGGCTGCCTGTCTCAACCTGTTTTCGTCAGCCTGCCCGTCCGTCAGAGCAATATTGCCGGCAATGGAGTCGGAGAATATATAGCCATCCTGCATGACAAAGCCGCATTTTTCCCGCCAGGCCCGGGTTGAAATTTCGGTCATGGGAATTCCGCCGATACGAATCTGGCCGCTTACCGGCCGGTATACGCCCAGCAACAATTTTAGCAGCGTTGTTTTGCCGCTGCCGCTTGCACCCACAATGGCCGTGGTTTTCCCGTTTGGCAAAGCCAGGGACACTTCGTTTAATACTTTAGCCGAATAAGGCCCGTTGTATTGAAAGGACAAGTTGCTGATGATCAGGCCGGCATCTGGCGGAATATTTTCCCGCCTGCCTTCCTCAACGTCTTCTTCGTTTTGCATCGCGTGAATTTCTTCTATCCGTTCAAAACTGATCTTTGCATCCTGGGCAGAAGCCGTAAAGTCGATCATTTGCTCCACAGGACCGTTTAATTGTCCAATGATGAACTGAATCGCCAGCATCATGCCCAGCGTGATCTCCCCGTCAATCACGGAGCGGGCTGCCAAATAAGTGATCAGGATATTTTGCGTTTCCTGCAGCAACAGGCAGCCTGCTTGTTGGTTCTGGGTCAGGGACAAACTTTTCTTGTTGATTGAGAACAGGCCTTTCTGAACCTTAACCCAATCGGAGACTTTGCCCTGTTCACAGTTATTGAGCCGGATTTCCTGCATCCCCATAATGAACTGAATAATATTGTTCTGGTTTTTTCCCATTTGCCGAAACAGGGCAAAGTCGATCTCCCGTCGTCTGGCCAGAAATAATTGGATCCACAGCAGGTATAACAGGGTGCCGGCGGAAAAAATCCAGAATATCCGCTGACTGTAGATCATCAGGATCAACCCGAATACAATGACATTGATCAGGGTAAGCGCCAGGCTCAACACCGAATGGGTCAGAAACATTTCCACCCGGCGATGATCATGGATCCGCTGCAGGGCATCGCCGATCATTTTGACATCAAAGAAACCCAGCGGAAGCCTCGTCAGTTTTACTAAAAAATCATAGACAAGAGTTATGTTGACCGGCATACTGACATAAAACAAAATCCAGCCGCGGATGAAATTGACCGACACCCGGCTCAGCATCAGGAAGAACTGTCCGAGCAGCACCATTTGCAGTAAATTGACATCTTTGGGCTCGATGCCCCTGTCAACAATCATCTGGGTCAAAAAAGGCAATAACAGCTGAATGAGACTTCCCAGCAGCATGGCCAGCACAAGCTGGATCAACAGCTGTTTATAGGGCTTCAGATAAGAGAACAATAAGAAGAAGCCCTTGCGGGGAGCCGCGTCTTCCCTGTGGGTCGCGAATTCCCCGGTCGGCTCCAATAAAAGAACATATCCCTCATCTTCGGTGGCGGCCCAATGCGACAAAAACTCCTGATAAAGAAACTTGCCCTTCCCATAAGCAGGATCGGCAACATAAATCTGTTTTTCAGCGATTTTATACACAACGACAAAATGACTGTCGTCCCAATGCACGATACAGGGCAATTTGACTTCACTCAGCAGATATCCGAAAGAGGCCAGCACGCAGGTGGCCTTCATGCCAATGGCCCCGGCGGCATCGCGGAGTCCGAGCAGCGAGGCCCCTTCGCGCGACACATAGCTCTTGTCCCGCAGATATTGCAGCGAATATTCCCTGCCGTAGTGTTTTGCAATCATCCGCAGACAGGTCGGCCCGCAATCCATCGCGTCGTACTGTTTGTATATCGGGAAACCGCTGTTAAAAATCATTGATATCAATAACACCCACAAAACTCTTCCGATCATTTCTATAATCGAAAATCTTCTGCAGCAGTTCAGGGTAATCTAACGCAAGTGGAATAAAACACAAAAAATCATAACTCGTACGGAGCTGAAAATAATCGCACTCCTGCGGCGTAGGATTGACAAAAGTTTCGCCGGTCATGCGGCTTGCCGCGCAAACGCTGCAGAAATTCACATTCCAGCAATTCTTGCACCGGTGATTGTTAATCAATGAATTATAACGTTGATTCAGGTCAGTCAGTTTTTCAAAATCGAGGCCGCTGTCGCAATGACCGATCGGCATCGAAGCATCGACTTTATGGCAAATCAGAAAATCACCATTGGCGGCGACCATTAAATTATCAAACCCCATCGGACAGGTCAGCTGAATCTGCAATGAATTTTTCCCTGCCGGCTGATCATAATTCAGTTTGGCAAACGGAAACAGATTCGAATAATCTTCGATCTGAATTTCACTGTTTTGCGAGTCGGCGGATAGCTTATCATTGAAATTCAGCAACCTCTGTTCCAGCGAATCGCTGAAGCTTGCATTTGTTTCAGCCACGCGGCTGACAAACGCCCCGGTATATTCAGCCGGAAAATGCTGGCAAAGCAAGGCGCCGATATTGCGGGTAAAGTTCAGGCATTGATCATAATCATGCTGATCTGTATAGACGCCGAAAATCGAAACATTTTGGCGAAAGTAAGTTTCATCGAACTGTTTAATTTTCATCAGATTGCGGTATGCCGTATGAAAAGTACCTGCTCCATTTTCAAAAACCCGGCATTTGTCATGTTCCGCTGCCGGACCGTCGAGACTGGCAAACAAAGACACCCGGTTATCCACTAAGAACGTGAGGATTTCACCGTTCATGATCGACAGGTTCGTATTGGAAGCAAATCGAAGGTCACTGGTTTTGATTGAATACTGTTCCCAGGGCAGTTGCTTAAAATAGTCCGCAGTTTGCTGAATCAGCTCAAAATTCAGGAATGGTTCGCCGCCGTACCAAGAAATGCCGGGTGGTACGATTTGCAAAAGCAGTTCCTGCTTTTCCCGGCTCAGCCTTTGAAAAAAAGCCGTGTACTTTTTGAAATAATAATCGATTCCCTTATAGGCGTTTTGCCGGCTCAATTTGTTCTTTGAATGCGGCCTGTAACCGTTGGCGATGGTTCTTTTGCAGTATGTGCAGCGATAATTACAGTCCTCGGTCACTTCCAGACAAAATTTTCGCAATAAAATGTTTGCATCATAATAAGCCAATTGTTCTTTTATGGCGGTTCTGTCCACCGGCGAGATCTCAACAACCGGACCTTTGATAAATACTCCGTTGTTTACTAACTCGCTGAACTTTGCCAACAGGTTTTTAATAACTTTCGCGTCGCTCTGGCTGGAACAGGTGTCGCTCTGGCTGGAACAGGTATTGAAGATATCCGTTTCCAGTTTACCGCCTAAAAAGTCCATCAGAAGGTTCATTTCATCCGTTGAGACGATAAAGGCAAAGTGTGGCTTTGCATCATAGACCAGCCAGTCGGCCCCATAATGAAACAGCTTGATCAAGGGCCATTCCGCAGCAAAAAATGCCGCTGCATCCCTGTTTGCCAAGCTGCCTGCTCCGACATCATTCATTAATCATTAGCTCCCAATTATACTCATCAAAAAATTGGGGGCCGTACGAAAACTTTGATCAAGTTCCCCCACAGCCCCCGAGGTTATTACTTCTTGGTAACGAAAGTATTCAGCGTTGTCGAATCTTTTTCACTGGTCTTGGTCGCCGAAGTGGTGTTCGACTGGGCGCAGGAACAACTACAGGAGCAACTGCAGGATTTCCCGCCCCGAACCGAATTTGCGTTCTCCGTACTAATTTCAGAAACACGTTTCAAATTCGCCATGATTTTCGCCTCCTTCATTTGCCGGCCCCGGGTTCAAGTCGCAAAGCTCAATTGCAGACCCATAAAACAACCCGGTCTTAACGAATCATTGCTGGCTGTTCATCAGATTCTTTTCTGTTTTAGTGTTATTCGATCCATCTTAGGAAAAGTCCTTCAGCTCCGGCATAAGATCTGGAATTATTTCTGCGCGTGATTGTCGCTGTTCACCTGCTCTTATTCGACTATGGATTCCTGACTTCGGGTTTTCAGTGAAACCGCCTGTTCGACAGAGCGGGCAAACTCCTGGACAACATTTCGATAGCGGAAACGGTCACTATACAGCGAACCGACATGATCTGCCTTGGGAAACAGCTGAATCTGCCGCTGACCTTTCGTTGCCTGGAAAAGCTCCTGCGACATGCTTGCCGGCACCAGTTGGTCCGCTTCGCCATGGATAAAAAGAACCGGGGTCGTTACATTCATGACCGTTCGGATCGGCGAAGCCTGATAAAAAGTAAATTGTGAATTAATGTAGGCAACAAGATTTGCATACGGCAATGCGAACTGCGGCGGCAAGTTCCCCGGCAACTGAAGACGCTGCCGGATCTGTTCCTTTAACAGCGTTTCAAAATCAGAGTAGGCGCTGTCGGCGATATAAAAAGCAACCCGCTTACTGGATTCGTTGAGGCCGGCGTGCAACAAGGCGGTCGCCGCGCCCATCGAAATTCCGTGAATGCCGACCTGACCGACAGGATACTTTTTGCGGACCCAGTCCACCCACTGGTCCAGATCATGTTTTTCATAAACGCCCCAGGTAACCGAAGGCCCTCCACTTTCGCCATGAGCCCGCGAATCAACAAGCAGAAGATTAAATCCTCCGTTCAGATATGCATGCCGATAGTTTAACCCCACCAAACGGGTCTCGGTAAATCCATGCAGGAATATCAGAGTTTTTTCGGTCGGAATGGGATTGGGAAGGAAAGTTCCTTTCAATGGGTAGCCGAAGCGGGAATCAATGGACACATCCTGCCACTGTCGGTTCTTTTTCCCGTCTTCAAGGATTTGCCTAAGGCGGCCTGTATCGTGGGCATTCAGCCGGGAATGGCGGACACTCATCTCGGTATAGATGATATTCCCCATATAAAGGCCGACGCCATTGACAGCAATAAGCACCGCTAAAAGAACCCCCTGGATTATGCGTCTCAAAAGTTTTCTACGGGGCAAAGTCAGCGATATATTCAACTTCATTGGAAACCTCTCGCCATTCTCATCATTTCAGTCTTCAGTGAAAACCGGTTTGCACCGGGACTCTTGGGAAGCCTGCACAAGTTTCAGTCTTTCTGCTCAAAGGGGACGGCTTTTGCTTTGCGTCAAAACGAAAACTCCAGCTGCCGCATTTTCCCATAATTAAAAAATATTCTTATTGAATATCCTTTAAAAATAATATTATCGCAATCCCTTAAGAATATCAATAAAAAAAACAGGCCGCCCCTAATCGGGACGACCTGTGGTGTTCAGCGTATGGACTTACGGAGCCTGCGTCCGCGACGTGCCTCGCTGGTTTAAGACTTATCGACCGCCGTCGCGAGTCTTCTGGAAGCAATCCCGGCAATAAACCGGACGGTCGCTACGCGGGGCGAACGGCACTTCGGTTGAGCAGCCGCACTCGGCGCAAGTGGCCGGATACATCTGGCGCTCGCCACCTTGTCCCTGGTTTCTTCCACCACCAAAGTTACCACTCTGCTTGCGTACGGAACGGCAAGTCGGGCAACGGCCTGGCTCGTTTTGGAAACCTTTCTCTGCATAAAACTCTTGCTCACGCGCGGTGAACTCAAAGTCTACGCCACAATCTCTACATTTCAGAACTTTGTCTTCAAACATGGATTTTCCTCCTCTGTCTTCCTGCTTAGCGGACTCGGGACAGCGTGGCTTTCGACCTCTCCGCAGGCAAACGAGAAGAGGAGAACGGGCACGGGGTCGCGGAAATCAGTATTGGCAGGCGGCGCATCATAAATATTGTAATGCGCATTTATTACTTTACCAGAATATTAACGGAACGTCAAACACTTAATTAACAATATACCAAAAAATTTTCACATTTTATCGGCGAAATGAACAACCGGGAGCGAATGGGACTTTTTCCCTGAAACGGAAGTAGGACGAAAAACCTAGTAAAAATAAGACTTGCGGACGATTGGAACATTGTATTATAGTTGTTAAAATTAAGCCAGGTCATAAAGACTACAAAATATAAAAATAATATTAAGAAGTTAAGGAGGGTATTAAAATGTTGGCAATCATTAATCTGGTTCTGCAAAACAAAAAAGGTCAGGGAATGGTCGAGTATGGTTTGATTCTGGCGCTGGTAGCCGTCGTGGGGATGGCTGGCTTGATTCTTCTCGGGCCCCAGGTTTTGGCCCAGTTCAATTCCGTGGCTGGCGCATTGGGCGCAACTCCTTAGGACAAGCAAAAACCCTTAGGACAAGCAAAAACCCTTAGGACAAGCAAAAACCCTTAGGACAAGCAAAAACCCCTCCGGCTGAAAAGCCCGGAGGGGTTTTCAGTTATTATCGCAAAAAATCAGCATCCTTGCCCAATTGAAATACTATATCTTCCGTTTGTTTTGAAAATCACTGTGAATGGCAATCACTTCTCCGCCGAGCAATATTATCATTGTACTGAAATAGAACCACATCATCAGGGCAATGATTCCGCCCAACCCCCCATAAACTATTGTGTAATTTCCAAAGTTATTAACGTAAAATGAAAACAATACTGAAATCAGGACCAATCCTACTGATGAAAATATGGCGCCTATTACAACATTGCCAAATTTCAGCTTTCTGTTAGGCAGATACTTGTATAGTAATGAAAACGTAAAGATCATCCAGACAAGTGAAATGCAATATCTTAAGAATGACCAGATATAAACGAAGAGCTTTTTTGCGCCGATTAATCCGAAAACATAAGTCCCGATAATTTCACCAAATATGATCAAAATAAATTCAAACATCATCATAATTGTTAATCCGAAAGTGGCAATCAAAGCCAGAAAAAAAAGCTTGACAAAATTGCGATTTTCTTCTGCGTCATATGCTTTATTAAGGCCACGTGTAATCGCTGAAATTCCTTGAGAAGCAATCCAAAGCCCACCCAGCATACTAATAAACATAATCGTTCCGCTTTTTGCATATAACGCTTCAACGAGCATACTCTTGAGTAAAATTCCGGTATCATTTGGCAGAAAGGCATTTAAGTTTGCGTATAATAGTTCGTTTGAAAGAGGGGTAAAACTTAACAAATTAATTATGAATATTAAGAACGGGAAAATGGACAGCATCAGATAATAGGCTATCTCTGCACTCATCGCAGACAAGTCCGTCTTTTTATAGCGAGATATCAATTGTTCCATATATCGGTAAATAATGAAGTTTTTATACTTTTTGAACATATACTCCTTCACCACGCAATCGCCGAACATTCGCAATCATATCCGCCCAAATCAACAGGCCTTCAATTATTGCGCTAATGGTTATATTTTACGTTAAATCCTGGATTTATTCATCAGCATGGACAAATAATGATTTTGGAGCGAAACAGGGCAGAATTATTGTGTTGTGATAAAACAATGCTCAAAATGTGAAAAAAAGATAGCTGCATGTACATGCAAAAGTATACGTTCGACCCAAATGAAGGAGGAAGTGTCGGCAACACCGACACTTCCTCCTTCATTTGGGTCGCAGCAGCATAGCTTCCGCTCAGTGCGAAGACTTATTGTCTGTATCTATCTGTATTTAAATGAAGTCTGCAGAAAACGGCGCCAAAGCTGGTAAAATGACTAAGGACTGACACATACTATAATCAGGGAAAGAAATTCTACCAAGGGTTTTTTCTCTAAACTAAATTGAAAGTGAAATCATTTGCATCGATGACCGGAGTCACCCCCTGCAAGGTTACGGTGGTGCCACCGGTCAGCGTGATGACCGTATCCGCTCCGCTCACAAGTACGGATTGCACGTCGCTCATAGAACCGCCGGCTATATTGATCTTGTCGATCCCGTCCTGGAAGTCCACAATGGTGTCATTGCCATGGTTAACCAAGTGTTCGTAACTGAAGATATCAGCGCCGCCGTTGCCTTTCAGCACGTCGTTGCCGGCCATCCCTTTCAGGATGTCGGCGAACGCGCTGCCGATGAGCTGATCATCAGTTGCCCCTCCGGTCAAGGTTGCGGCGATGCTGGTGGTCTTGAGCAGGGATCCGTCACCAAAGGTAATGAAGTTTCCGTCCAAGTCTGCCTCGTAGCCGTTTATATGCAATACATGTCCAGAAACTCCACCCAGGAAGTCGATCACATCGGTAACACCGTCACCGGTATAGTCAACACTATATTGAACCTGGGCCGCGGAACGGTCACTGATCAAGATCTGCTCTCCATCCCATCCGGAGGGCTGCAGCGTCACATCGCTCAGTAATGTGGAGAAACTTAAGTCGACCGTTGGAACGTCGTTCACGGTAACGGCGATCGCCTGGGTATCGGTCAGGAGTCCGTCGCTGACCTGAACCACGACGTCGTAGACGTTGTTTCCACCCACATCGCCGGGCGCTTCATAGTTTGGTGCCGCGATGAAGTTTAGCTCTCCCGTGGACGAGTTGATGGCAAACAGCGCAGCGTCAGCGCCGCCGATGATACTGTATGTCGCCACCGCTCCCGCATCGGCGTCGCTGGAAGTCACTGTAGTAACCGTCATGGTATTCTCATTGATGCTGACGGCAGCGGTGGGTCCGCCGCTGTTGCTGGTGATCACCGGAGCTTCGTTGATATCGTTCACGGTATAGGCGATCGCCTGGGTATCGGTCAGAACCCCGTCGCTGACCTGTACCACGACGTCGTAGACGTTGTTTCCGTCCACATCGCCAGGCGCTTCAAAGTCCGGCGGCGTAACGAAGCTCAGGACTCCGGTGGAGGAATCGATGACGAACGCAGCGGCATCGGCGCCGCCGGCAATGCTATAGATCAGGGTCGTGCCCGCGTCCACATCGGTGGCCGTCACCGTGGTGAGGGTTGTGGTATTCTCCGCAACGTTGACGCCAGCCGTGGCACCGCCGCTGTAACTGGTGATCACCGGTGCTTCGTTCACGTCGGTCACAGTGACCGCAATCGCCTGGGTATCGGTCAGAACCCCGTCGCTGACCTGGACCACCACATCGTACACATTGTCTCCGCCGACATCGGTGGGCACTTCGAAGTTCGGCGCGGTGATAAACCTCAACGCCCCTGAAGTCGGGTCGATAACGAACAGGGCGGCGTCGGCGCCGCCGGCGATAGTGTAAGTCAGGATCGTTTCAGCATCCACGTCGCTGGAAGTCACCGTAGTGACTGCAGTAGTATTCTCCGCGACGCTGGCGCTTGCCGTGGCGCCGCCGGTGATGACCGGCGCTTCATTGACGTCGGTCACGGTGACTTCGATCGCCTGACTGTCGGTCAGGCTGCCGTCGCTGACCTGGACCACCACATCGTACACATTGTCCCCGCCGACATCGGTGGGCACTTCAAAGTTCGGCGCGGTGGCAAAGCTCAGGACCCCCGTAGAAGAGTCGATGGTGAACTTCGACGCATCGACGCCGCCGGCGATGCTGTAGGTCAGAGTCGTGCCGGAATCAACATCGGTGGCCATCACCGTGGTGACCACCGTGGAGTTCTCACCGATGGCGAAGGACGCGTCAACCCCGCTATTGCTTGTGATTTCCGGGGCTTCGTTGACGTTGGTCACCGTCACGGCGATCGCCTGCGTATCGGTCAGAATGCCATCGCTGACCTGGACCGTCACGTCGTAAACATTGTCTCCCCCCGCATCAGTGGGTAATTCAAAGTTCGGCACGCAGATAAATTGCAGTTCCCCTGAGGACGGATCGATGGCAAACAGAGCGGCATCGACTCCGCCGACAATCGTGTAGGTCAATGTAGTGCCGGGGTCTCCGTCGGTGGAGGTCACCGTGGTCACCTCCACCGAGTTCTCGGCAACGCTGGCGCTGGCCGTGGGTCCTGCGCCGCCACTGGTGATGACCGGAGCGTCGTTGACGTTGGTCACCGTTACGGCGATCGCCTGCGTATCGATCCCACCCAGGCCGTCACTGACCTGGACGGTCACGTCATAAATATTGTTTGCACCCGCATCAGCCGGATTCTCATAGTCCGGCGGCGTGATGAAGCTGAGTACGCCGGTAGTCGAATTGATCGCAAACAGCGCGGCGTCGGCACCGCCACTGATGCTGTAAATCGCAGTCGGGCTGACATCCTCATCGGTGGATGTGACTACAGTAACTGCCGTCGTATTTTCATCGATGCTGACGCTGGCAATGGCGCCACCGCCATTACTGGTGATGACCGGCGCGTCGTTGGCGTTGGTCACCGTGACGGCGATCGCCTGGCTGTCTGTCAGGCCGCCGTCGCTGACCTGGACCACCACATCGTACACATTGTCCCCGCCGACATCGGTGGGTGCTTCGAAGTCTGGCGCGTTGATAAACCGCAGCGCTCCCGTGGACGGGTCGATGAAGAACAGGGAGGCATCGGCGCCGCCGGTGATCGTATAGGTCGCGCTCGCGCCGGCATCGATATCGGTGGATGTGACTGTAGTAACCGCCGTGGTGTTCTCGGCGATACTCACGCTGGCCGTGTCGCCGCCGCCATT
>Ga0351945_1039_pt1 | contig 20026 bp, 15 predicted proteins | sample BONcelT113001F14_FD_205814 | JGI IMG/M metagenome (GOLD analysis project Ga0351945, IMG submission 205814) | Enriched cells from coal bed in the Powder River Basin, Montana, United States - BONCAT cells T11 rep3 HSBNCT.T11.300.1.F14 ... | reverse complement strand
ACGCCGTCCGCGCCGAGCTGAAACGCGCGGAAGATAAAAGAAGGATTAATGCGGCTGGAGCACATCACCCGAACCACCCGGAGATTCTGCGGATAATGCAGGCGGGTTGTCCCTGCCAAATCCGCGCCGGTATAAGTACACCAGTTACAGGCGATGCCCAGTATTTTCGGTTCAAATGACATAAAAAACCTTTCTTCCGAAATCCTTATTCCAATTTTAAATTGTCATTGCGAGCTAAGCGAAGCAATCTAAATATTTAAGAGATCGCCGCGTCGCCTGACCGCCACACTGCGCTCGCGGCTTCGGCTTATCCTCGCGATGACAAGAGCGTAATGTTAGAACTCCATAAGGCCTTCGATCTCCGCCAGCACCTGCTCATTAGTAAAGTGCCGCGCGATAATCGCCGAGGTCGGGCAAACAGAAGCGCACAGACCACAGCCTTTACACAGCGCTTCGTTGATTTCGGACACACCTTTGTCATAATTAAACGACGGGGCTCCGTAAGGACACACGCGCACGCAGTTCTGGCAACCGCAGCATGAAGCAGGATTAACCATCGCCGTTGTGGCCTCGAGCTCCATTTTTTCTCTGGAAACAATAGTCAAAGCTTCCGCCGCCGCCCCGTTGGCCTGCGCCACCGTGTCGGGGATGTCTTTGGGGCTCTGGCAAACGCCGGCAATAAAAATTCCTTCGGACATGGTGGCTAAAGGCGCGAGCTTCGGATGCCGCTCCATAAAAAATCCATATTTATCCGTGCTCAAATTAAACAAGCGGCCGATATCTTTGGAATCTTCCCGTGGAATCATCGCCGGAGAAAGCACAACCATATCCACCGGCAGCTTAACGAATTTTCCGGTAATGGTATCTTCTCCCTCGACAATCAGGCGTCCCGGCTCATCACTGCTTTGTGCCACGCGTGCGACTTTACCGCGAATGAATTTAACATCTTCCTCAATAATGCGATTATAAAATTCTTCATAACCTTTTCCCGCCGCGCGGATATCAATATAGAACTGATAAACATCGGCGGATGTTTTTTCCTTAAACAAGTGAGCGAACTTAAGCGAATACATGCAGCAGACGCGGCTGCAATGTTCGTAATTATTCTTATCGCGACTGCCGATGCAATGTAAAATAGCGATGGCCTGCGGCTCTTTGCCGTCCCGCATCGTTACCTTACCCCCGGTAGGACCGGCTGAATTAAATAATCGTTCTACTTCAAGCGCGCTGTACACGCCGGGATACTTACCGTAGCCGTACTGAACAAGAGGCTTGGTATCCATTAAATTGTAGCCGGTTGCGACAATGACCGCGCCGACTTTAACATCAATAAAGGTGTCTTGCTGTTCAAAATCGATCGCTTTCTGCTCGCAGACTTTTTCACACAGACGACACTTGCCTTTCAGAAAAAAAGTGCAGTGCTCTCTATCGATAACCGGTTTTTGCGGCACGGCCTGCGGGAAAGGAATATAAATGGCTTTGCGCTTGACCAAACCCTCATCCCACTCGGCAATACCCTTACCGGGACATTTTTCCGTGCAGGCGAGACACGCGTTACACTTATCGTGATTTACATAGCGGGCCTTCTGCCGGACTTTTATATCGAAATTACCAACAAAACCTTTAACCTCGCTAACTTCACAATAGGTCATCAATTTAATATTTGGATGCTGCAAAACGGCGTCCATCTTGGGGGTCAGAATACAGGCGGAACAATCCAGCGTGGGAAATGTTTTGTCAAACTGCGCCATATGGCCGCCAATGGTGGAGTTTTTTTCCACCAGATAAACTTTCTTGCCGGTGCTGGCCAGCTCCAAAGCCGCCTGGATACCCGCGATACCTCCGCCCACCACCATTACATCGGAATTAACATCAATAACGCGGGAAGAAAGCGGCGCTAAAAGCCGCGCCCGGTAAACCGCGCCGTTTAAGAGAGCCTTTGCCTTAGCTGTGCCTTCTTCAATGTCACTGGTCACCCAGGAAACTTGTTCTCGGATGTTGACAATGGTCAGCATATACTGGTTCAAACCGGCTTTTTCTATAACCTTGCGAAAAGTATGCTCGTGCATCAGCGGAGAGCAGGCCGTTACAATCACGCGGTCCAGACGGTGTTCTTTGATGTCATTCGCGATCATTTCCTGGCCGGGAGTGGAGCACATGAACCTGTAATCACGGGCAACAACAACATCCGGCAGGGTCGAAGCGAATTCCGCCAATTCGCTAACCCGGATTGTCTTGGCTATATTCAAACCGCAATGGCAAACAAAAACGCCTATTCTGCTCATAATAGTATTCCGCTATTGGTTCCTGCTACCCGTAATATTATTAAACGATTTCACACACATCGCCGACCGGTTCATCAATATTAATTTCCATGCCCTCCAGGAAAAGCTCCGTTACGTCTTTGACCACGATTTTATCATCAACGTTAAGCGTGCGGATGCTGTCTTCAAACATGGTGATGCAGTAAGGGCAGGCGGTAGCTAAAACATTCGCCCCTGTCGCCAGCGCTTCTTCAACACGCAAATCGCTCAGGCGCTCGCCCTTTAATTTTTCCATCCACAATCCGCCGCCGCCGCCGCCGCAGCACATGCTCTGTTCGCGATTTCTTTCCATTTCCACCAGTTCAACACCGGGTAATGATTTAATGACATCACGCGGCGCGTCATAAATCCCGCTATGGCGTCCAAGATAACAGGGATCATGGTAAGTTACCTTGATACCGCCGAAATCTTTCTTCGGTTTAAGTTTTTCTTCTTTAATTAAAGAGATGAGAATCTCGCTGAAGTGCGCGATATTATAATCTTCACCGTATTCTTTTTTGAGTGTTACCAGACAATGAGGAGAAACGGTAATCATTTTGGCGACGCTGTTTGTCTGAAAATAGTTCAAATTTACGCTTTTAAGCCGTTCGAAAAGCTCCAGGTCTCCGACCTTTCTGACGCTCTCGCCGCAGCAGTTAACATCTATTGAGGGAATGCCCCAACTCAAATCCGCCTGATTCAACAATTCAGCGGTGGCTCTGGCCAGTCTTGTATTGCGCGGATCGTAACAAACAGTGCAGCAGGTCCAAAAAAGATATTCCATATCTTTTTTATAAAGCGGATATTTTTCTTTCGCCCAATCGTTTCTTTTTGCCTGATCGCCCGACCAGGGGTTGCCGCGCGCCGAAAGAGACCCGACAAAAGCTCGCAGGCTCTGAGGTAACATTCCGCCGCCGCTGTAGACATTTCGGATAGCGGTGACGATATCGATTAGTTCCACGCCGCGGGGACAACGATCCACACAGAATTTACATGTGGAACAGCCCCACATAAAATCTTCAATCCCGTCAAAACCAAGTTGGCCGTAACGCACCAGCTTGCGAATATTGAAATGAGTGATCGGAGTCCAGGGACAGGTGCCGGAACAGGTGCCGCACTGATAGCATTTCTTCAGCGCCTCACCGCCCGCTTCGATAATCGCCTGTGACATTTCCAGATATGGAGTAACCGCTTGTGACATCTAATCTCTCCCCATACGTCTAAAACAACGTATGCACTTGCTAGCATATAAAAAAGCAAACCGCAAATTTAAACTCGCCAAAACCCGCCGATGGATACTTCTTCGCCATACCTCCAAACAGAGGAACCGAAATTTTTAGAGATATTACAAAAATATGGGAAGCTAATATTCTGGTGTCAGCTTATCGAGCTCCGCCAGAGAAAATACCGGCCCGTCTTTGCAGACATATTTACTGCCAACGTTACAGCGGCCGCACTTGCCAATACCGCATTTCATGCGCATTTCCAGCGAGGTAATAATATTTTCTTTGGAGAAACCCAGCTCAAAGAACACCGGCAGCGTAAAGCGAATCATCACCGGGGGGCCGCAAATCACAGCAACCGCGTTTTCCTTACTGGGAGCTACTTCCTTGCAAACCGCGGGGACAAAACCTTCTTTACCTTTCCAGGTGGAATCGCCTTTATCCACTGTAACATTCAGATTCAAATCAGTTCTTTTGGCCCATTCGGCCAATTCATCTTTATAAAGAAGAAGGCCGGGGTTTCTGGCGCCGTAAATGACGGTAATATTTCCAAAACGCTTGCGGTTATCATCGTGGATCATATAATTAATGAGAGAACGCAATGTGGTAAAAGCAAATCCACCGCCGACCACGACAATATTTTTCCCCGCGAGAAAATCCAGAGGCCAGGAGTTGCCTAAAGGGCCGCGAATCCCCATGAGCGTGCCTTCTTCCATCTCGTGCAACGCTGTGGTAACCACGCCGGCTTTCTGCACGGTGAATTCCACATAGCCTTTTTGCGTGGGTGACGAGGCGATGCCTATGGGGCATTCACCTTTCCCGAAAATGGAAAGTTCGCCAAACTGGCCGGGAATGTAGGCGTATTTTTTTTCATCTTCCGGATTAACAAACTTAAAACGAAATGTTTTAATGTCTTTTGTATCAACTTCGGTAATGATTTTATCCACCACAACGGGATAAGGAACATACGGGTTTTGCATTACTAACTCCCTGATTATAATTTAGAAATATCTTCAACAATTTTTCGTATATCAATATTCACCGGGCAATACATCACGCACCGTCCACAGCCCACACAGGAAATCGCGTTGAACATATCCACATAATATTTGAACTTGTGCATGGTGCGCTGGCGCCATCTTTCTTTTTGCGAAGAACGCGGATTATGGCCGGATGTTTCCTTGGTAAACATCGGAAACATACACGAATCCCACGAACGGATACGCACACCGTCGGAACCTTTAACTTCATCGCTGATATCAAAACAGTGACAAGTTGGGCACAAGAAAGTACAAGTTCCACAAGCCAGACATTTTCCGTGAATTGTGTTCCAGAAGGGATTGTCAAAATTTTTATCCAGAATCGGCTTTACCTCGTGCGCGGGAATTTTCGATTTTATCGCTTCTTTTGCTTTGGCGGCAATGTCCGCTTTTTTAGCGTCCGCCTGCTTGTCAGCCTTGGTATCGCCGAAATATTTGGCCAGCGCCTCTCCTTTGGGTGTGATAAATTCCACCAGATAGTCGCCGCCGATATCGGTAAGCAGAATATCGGAGCCGTCGGAAGAAACGGGCTCTCCGTCCACTGATGTGCAAAAACAGCTCGTGTAAGGAGGAGTCACACAGGCCAGAGAGATTATCGTAGTATTTTGCCTTTTGGCTATATAGTATTCATCCTTATACTTTTCCTGATCGAAAAGTTTATCCAGCAGGACAAAGCTATGCGTGTCACACGGGCGCACGCCGAACAAAACCGACTTATCCGCTTTTTTTACTTCCGAGGAAAAGGCCATGCCCTGCTCGGTGCGGGTATATTTCATCATGGTTTCCGTGTGCGGGAAGAAAACATTTTTCGGCGCGTTCTTGGAATTCAGATAAGAAAAAAACGGCTCATCGCTTTTGCCAAGCTGCGTAAAAATAACATTGTCCTCTTTTTTCACCGGCGCCCAAACCAGGAAATCTTCAGTCATTTTCTTCGCAATACCAGCCAGGGCGTCTTTTTTGATCAAACGTTTTTCCATAATCTTTCCTAATTTATTATTTTCTGCACTTCAGCATATTCACTTTTCCGGAAAATTACTCCGGTTTATATCAATCTCAGCTCCTTTAACAGCGGCTGCGGGTCAAAGATATGCGACTTAAAAGTATCTTTCGATTCCGGCAAATTCAAGGCCAGAGAAATCAGTTCGGTAAAATAAAACACCGGAAGCTTAAGTTTTCTGCTGGGTCGCATATCCAGATTGGCCATGCACAGCGGGCAGGCGGTCACCACGCAGTTGGCTCCCGCTTCTCTGGCGCCTGTCATCAATTTATCGCACATATCCACGACAATTTTGGTTTTACTGATCGCGAGCGAACCCCCGCAGCAATCAGTTTTATAAGACCAATTCTTGACGTCGCTTCCAAGAGCGGTCATTATCTTGTCCATCATGAAAGGATTTTCGTAATCTTCAAACTCGCATACTTCCGGCGGACGCAGAAGAAGGCAGCCATAATAAGACACGGGCTTGAGACCTGTCAGCGGTTTAACCACTTTCGCCGCGAGCGTATCAATGCCTATTTCATTATAAATCACGTCAATCGGATTTCGTATAGCGAAGCCGCCCTGATATTTAGCGCCCACGGCGTTTTCTACGCGGCTTTTAAGTTCCTTGTCGGTTTTCATATAATGATCAGCGGTTTTAAAACGATTGAAGCAGGCGGCGCAGGGAACCATGACGTCCATCGCGTCTTTTTGCGCGGCAATAAGATTGCGCGCCGGCAGGGCTACGGACAAATCAAAATTCGTGTTATGCGCGGAAGACGCTCCACAACAGGACCAATCATCAACCTCTTTCAGTTCGATACCCAGCGCGTGGCTGACCGCTTTCATCGACTGATCATATTCCTTTCCCGTCGCGTGCAGCGAACATCCGGGGTAGTAGGAAACTTTCAACTCCAACCTCCTTAGCCTTATTTACAAAGACTTTGTTTTTTCAAAAATATCTTTTACCGACTTTAAATCCTTCGTGCGCGGAGAAATAAGCGCAAGCTTTCCTTTCAGAAACATGCCCGGGGCCAGGGTGACATCCGAAAACAAATCGCCCGATTTCAGTTTATACTGAACCATCATCATCGGCTCATTGATGCGGCCGCCCATTTTAATGCCGGATAGAAACGCCTCGTGAAACTTCAGCACGTTCTTTTCGCGCGCGCCGATGCCGGATTCAATAGCCATCTGCCTAAGCACATCCATCATTCTGGCAATATCCACTTCGTTGGGGCAACGCGTGATGCATGTTTCACAAGACATACAGAGCCAAATGGTAGAACTTTTCAGCACTTTCTCGCGCTGGCCGTTCTGAATCATTTTGATAACCTTGTTGATGTTATATTCCATATAAGGCGTCGCGGGGCATCCTGCCGTGCATTTGCGGCAATGATAACAACGCTGAATGGGCACTCCGTTGATTTTCTCGTTTACTTCTTCCAAAATAGTTTGCATGTAAACTCCGTCATTTAACGCTTAATTATGGGTTATAAATAAATTCTTCTTTGTCATTTTCGCTATATTTTCCTAAAGGTGGCATATCTTCCATAGATGAACCGGCACGATTAACAAACAATTCCCAGCAATCTTTATCAATCTTTTTTAGGAATTTGCGCAGATCAACGCCCATCGGGCAAACAGCCACACAGGAGCCGCAGTCAACACAGCGCCCCACCATGTGATACAGGCGCATAAATTGGAATACCTGAGTGTCCGTCGCGTCTTCGCCAATTCCTACCCACTGCGGCTGGCTCTGCTCGGCAAAGCACGTGGGGCAATAGCATGATGGGCAGGCCTGCCGACAGGCATTGCAGCGAATACATTTTTCCATTTCTTTGATAAAGTATGCCCAACGCTCTTCAATGGGCTTGGCTTCGAATTCTTTTACTTCATTGTATTCAGCGTCAGGGTTCATCGCTGCTGCCGGAGAACCCACCATAACATCAGAAATAATGGGGTTATTAAAACGGCAAGTGCGGCAACTATCCGAAAGAACTTCTTTAAGCGCGACCGATTTTTCGCCTTCCTGCGTTTTTACCTTAATCTGGCCGCCGTCAACGCTTCCTTCAATAATATCCGCGCCACCGATAGCAGCCTTCAGTTTTTTCCCTTCCACATAGCCGTCGCAGGGAACACCGATAATGTAAACCTCACCGCGGTCATATTGTTTTTCCTGCAGATGAATGATAAGTGAACGCGTTGTGCAGCCGCGGGCTATTACCCCTACAACTTTTTTCTTGCGGTCTTCCGGTTTTACGCGTTTTTGAGAATTCTTATGTGCCGTGATTAAATCATGCACAAACTTAGCCAGGTTCTGCGTGCAGAGATTATTCCAGACAAGCTTTTCGGCTTCTTCCGGCTTCGTAATAAAACAAGGTGTTGCCGTCAGCGGAAGCGTGCCTTGTTCGTAACCCACAATCACGTCGGCCTTCTTTTCTAAAAGCAGCCTTTGCGCTTCTTCCCGTAATTTTGTTTCAATGTTTTCCACAGTGATGATTTCCCCGTTTGTTTTTATGCTCTTATATAAATGAACCTATCCTATTTGTTTAATCATTTTATTTGCCGGCCCCAAAGCCTTTATTTTCTCTGTAGCCCCTTTGATGACCTGCGCCCATCGGTCACCTTCCGAGGCGGAAACCCAGGTAAAGATAGTACGGTCCCCTTCCACACCGATGTAATTCAGGAAACTTTTTAACGTCGCAAACTTGCGCCGTGCCACCAGATTTCCTGAGATATAGTGGCATTCACCCGGGTGTCAACCCGAAACCAGAACGCCGTCTACTCCGGACTGCAGGGCTTTCACAATATAAAAAGGATTGATCCTTCCCGTGCAGGGAACGCGGATGATTCTCACGTTGGTCGGATACTGAATTCTGCTGATACCGGCCAGATCGGCGCCCGCGTAGGTACACCAGTTGCAGACAATGGCAACAAATTTCGGTTCCCATTCTTTGTTTGCTAAGTTTTCAGCCATATATACTCCTTCTCGCGGCAAGGCGGCCTTATCAGCCGACTACCTTAATTTAAATTATATATCTGCGATAACACTTCTTCGTTATTGAATCCGTTCAAATCCACCGCGTTCATGCGGCAGGAAGCCGTGCAGACACCGCAGCCCTTGCACAAAACAGTATTGACCACCGCGCAGCCTTCGTTCGCGTCCACGGCGATAGCGCTGTAGGGGCAATTGATTTCGCAAAGACCACAGGCCGAACAACGCTCTTTATTGACATATGCCGTTTTGCCTTCCGCTTCGATATAATCCAGTGTCAGAATCGTGCAGGCGCGCGATACGGCGGCGTTAGCCTGAGTGACTGATTCATCACTAAACTTTGGTGAATGCGCCATACCGCACATAAAGACGCCATCAGTCTGGAAATCTACCGGGCGTAATTTAACGTGCGCCTCGAGATAAAAGCCGTCCTGGTTGGTCGGAACTTTCAGCATATTGCCGATGGCCGCGTTTTCGGGATTAGGGACAACGCCGACGCTGAGCGCCACGATATCCGCGGGGAGTGTTACCTGCTCATTAAGAATCGGGTCAAAGACTTTTACTTCAACTTTATCACCGGACGCGACAACCTGCGGCTTTCTGTCTTCTTCATAAACAACGAATTTTATGTTCGCCTCACGCGCTTGCTTATAATAATCTTCCTTGAAAGCGAATGTCCGGATATCGCGATAAATTATTGTTATATCGCGCGACGGATCGGCGGCTTTGAGTTCCAGCGCGTTTTTAATCGCTTCGGAACAGCAGTAACGGCTGCAATACGGCCTTTCTTTTTCACGGCTGCCCACGCACTGAATCATGACCACATTTTTCACCGCGGCCATTTTCGGGTCTTTTTCATAAATCAGCTTTTCCAGTTCACGCTGTGTTTTGACTTTCTCATTCTGGCCGTAGAGATATTCTTTCGATTTGTTTTCATAAGCGCCTATGGCTACGAGCACCACACCGTGTTCGAAAACTTTTTCTCCGTCCTTGGCCTCAACAGTTGTTTTATAATTGCCGATGAAACCCTCGATCTTTTTGATCTGGGCTGAAGTCACAACCGTGATCAAAGGATTGTTATATACTTTTTCCAGAAGCCCTTTGAGGTGAGCTTTTGTGTCCAGTCCTTCCAGTGTCTTATATAAATGATTATAGTTTCCGCCCAGACGCTCTTCTTTTTCCACAATAAAGGAAGCGAATCCCTGATCGGCCAAAGAAAGAGCCGCTGTAATACCGGCCAAACCGCCGCCGATGATCAACGCCTGATGATTCACCGCCAACTGACCCGGCTTTAACGGTTTCAGATACTGCGCTTTCGCCACGGCCATTCTAAGCAGGTCTTTGGCTTTTTCCGTTGCTTTTTCCGGCTCGTGCATATGCACCCAGGAATCCTGATCCCGAATATTCGCCATCTCGAAGAGGTACCTGTTGAGACCGGCCTTCTCGCAGTTTTCCTGGAATAAGCCTTCATGGGTTCGGGGCGAGCAAGATGCCACCACCACACGGGTGAGATCTTTTTCCTTAATAATTTCAGCCATTTTTACCGCGGTATCCTGCGAACAGGTGAAAAGGTTATCGGTTGAATAAACAACCGTCGGCAAAGTTGCCGCGTAGTCGCGGACCTCTGGTACGTTGACTACGCCACCGATATTGATACCGCAATGACAGACAAACACGCCGGTGCGCACGCCGGTGCCGCGCAAATCTTTTTCTTCCGGATTTTCCACCGGAGTAATCATCGTGCCGCGTCGCGCTGCCAGCAGTCCTTCCGCGCAGGCGGCGGCGGCAGAGGCCTCCATGACTGTTTCCGGAATATCTTTGGGGCCGCCGAAAGCGCCGCATACAAAAACGCCGGGGCGCGATGTCTGCACCGGATTTTCCAGAGATGTTTTGCAGAAACCATGTTCTTCAAGTTCAATGCCGAGGTTCGCCGCCAGTTTTTTCGCTTCTTTCGGCGGCATCAGGCCGACAGAAAGAACCACCATATCGAATTCTTCTTCAGTAAGAGTTCCATCCTGTTTTACATATTTAATGAGCAGATTGTTGGTCTGCTGCAATTCCTTGATTGTCGAAGGCATCGAACGGATGTAACGGATGCCGTATTCTTCTTTTGCGCGGTTAACGAAACGGTCAAAGTCTTTTCCGTGCGCCCGAATGTCCATATAAAAGATGGTCGGCTCCAGCCCCTTGGCGTGCTCTTTGCCGATAATCGCTTCTTTGGTGGCATACATACAGCAGACAGATGAACACCAGCTGTTGTCGCAGGAAACATCACGCGAACCGACACACTGAATGAAAGCGATTTTCTTCGGCTCCTTGCCGTCGGAAATTCTCTGCACATGGCCGAAATAAGGACCGGACGCGGAGAGAATTCTTTCAAACTGAATCGCCGAAATAACGTTTTTGTAAATACCATAGCCGTATTCGCCGCGCAGGCGCGCGTCAAATATTTCAAAGCCGGGCGAGGCAATCACAGCGCCGACTTCGATTGTCTCTTCTTCCACTTGCATATCGTGATCGATGGCTTTGGCGATACATGCTTCCACGCACTGATAACATTCCGAACAAATACCGCAATTGAGACAACGCAGCGCTTCCGCGATGGCCTGCGCCTCGCTAAAACCAATACCAACTTCCTTGAAATTCGTAACGCGGTCTTCGGGCTTCATATGCGGATATTTAACGCGTGGGCTTTTCGGCACGTTAGATACATCGGCTTTGTCCGCCAGATCCTTGGTCCAGTCTTTTTCCCGTCCGGCTTTTATATCCATGCCCTGCAGGAAGCGGTCTATGGATTTAGCCGCTTCTTTACCTGAATAAACGGCTTTGACTACAGTCTGCGGGCCGGTGACCACATCACCACCGGCGAAAACACCGGGCACATTGGTGGCAAAGGTTACCGGATCATAATCAATATTGCTCCATTGATTTACGGAAACGCCGCTTTCCTTGGGCAGGAAGGATAAATCCGCTTCCTGGCCGATAGCGGGAATAATGGAGTCGCATTCAATGGTAAATTCCGAGCCCTTGATTTCGACGGGACGGCGGCGGCCGCTTTTATCCGGCTCGCCCAATTCCATGCGCACGCATTCCAGCGCCGCTGCTTTACCATCCTTGCCGATAACCCTTTTGGGCGCGACCAGGAATTCCATTTTAATTCCTTCTTCGAGCGCTTCTTCTATTTCTTCATTCGCGGCGGGCATTTCCGCGCGAGTCCGGCGATAGAGAATAAAAACATCTTTAGAGCCGGTACGCACCGCGGTGCGGACAGCGTCCATCGCCACGTTACCACCGCCGATAACGGCTACTTTGTCCCCCAGAGGAACTTTTTTGCCCAGATTAATCTGTGTAAGATAATCCACGCCCTGAATGACACCGCGCATATCCTGGCCGGGAATATTAAGACGGCTGCTTCTCATTGTTCCGCAGCCGATAAAAATTGCTTCATAATCTTTTTTCAGCTTATCGTAGGGAATGTCTTTGCCGATACGGGTGTTCAGATGTATTTTTACGCCCAAATCTTCAATAACTTTTATTTCCGCCCGCAGAACATCTTTAGGCAGGCGATACTCGGGAATACCTACAGCCATCCAACCTCCGGCCATCGGCAGCGCTTCAAATACATCAACATCGTAACCTTCAATCGCCAGATAATAAGCACAGGTAAGACCGGATGGCCCGGCGCCAACTACCGCTACTTTTTTCCCTTTGCTTTCTTTCTTCTCGGGCAAATAACGCGTATCGCTCGCCAAATCCAGATCGGCCACAAAGCGTTTCAGATGCATGATATCGATCGGATCTTCGACTTTACCGCGCATACAGGCGGTTTCGCACGGATGGTTACAAACGCGCCCGCAAACAATCGGGAATGGATTGTCTTGTTTTATTAATTTTAGGGCTTCTTTGAATTTACCCTGACCAATCAGCGCCACATAACCCTGCACGCTGATGTGCGTGGGGCAATTTGCTTTGCAGGGAGAGATTCCTAATTTGTCAATCGCGAAACCGCTGGGAATCGCCTGCGGGAAGTGACGGTAGATTGCCTGCCTTTCGCTCAAGTTGCCGTTGAATTCGGCTTTAACATTTACGGGGCAAACCTTGGCGCAATCGCCGCAGCCGGTACATTTATCAAGATTGACATAGCGGGGAGCGGATGTCATCTTAACTTTGAACTTGCCCGGTTCGCCTTCAACCGATTCGACGGTTCTGCGCGTCAAGATTTCCACGTTGGGGTGACGGCCGACTTCAACTAGTTTCGGCGATAAAATACAGGCGGAGCAGTCATTGGTGGGAAAGGTTTTATCCAATTGCGCCATGACCCCGCCGATACTGATATTGTTTTCGACGAGATATACTTTCATTCCGGAATTGGCTAAATCGAGAGACGCCTGAATGCCGGCGATCCCCGAACCAACAACCATTACTGCGCCAATTTTCTGATCATCTTTCAGCACTGGGAACTCCTTAAATAATCTCTATGGGAAAATATTTTAAATGTGTTTTGTAATGAGTTAAAAGAAAATAATTGTGGGGCAAACATAACTAATTAACCTATTAAGAAAGCTTACATTAGCATCTTCATTTAGAACTGCATTCGTATAAAAAATTTTTGACTATTGGTCAAGAAAAATCTTGCTTTTTTGGCGATTAAAAAGAAGTTGGTGAAAAACGTCAATAAATAACAGCTATTAACGATTAGTGATCATTGCAAGGCGTTGTTTAAACTGCTCAAATGCGCTTCCAGCGCCTGCCACAGAAGATCTCTGCCTTTTTTGGTTTTCGCGGAAAAAAGAATGACTTTTTCCTGCCCGGAAATATTAAGGGTTTTTTCAATAATTTTTTTTTGTTTCAGTGCCTGATTATTTGACAGCTTATCATTCTTGGTTAAAACATACAGGCAGGGGATGCGATAATTCTCCAGCCAATCTCTGAGCGATAAATCATCTTCATTGGGAACACGCCGGATATCGAGAATTAGAACAACCATAGCGAGGTTCGGGCGCTGGCTCAGATAAACCTCAACCATTTCTCCCCAATTTTTTTTGACAGAACGCGCCACTTTGGCAAAACCGTATCCGGGCAAATCAACAAACGATATTTTTTCGTTTATCGTGAAAAAATTAATCAGCTGCGTGCGCCCCGGCGTGTTGCTGGTTTTGGCCAGATTTTTTCTTTCTACCAGCGCGTTAATCAGCGACGATTTGCCTACATTTGAACGCCCCGCGAAAGCGATCTCCGGCAACTCTGCCGGTGGATACTGAGGGGGAAACACCGCGCTTTTGATAAATTCTGCTTTGGTAATTTTCATAATTTACATACAAGGCACTGTCTCTAATTATTCTGAGTGCTTAGCATACAAGCTAACAACTTTATGAATTGAAGGAATTTGAAGGTTTCCTGCTGAAAGAACAAAATAACTTAGCCACTGGCTACTCTATAACGGCTGTAAAAAGACTTTCATATTATATTATATTAACCTTCCATTTTTGGACAATTATCAAATTCAGGACATAATACAATTCCATTATTAATTGCTTTTATATAATCATCAATTTCTTTATTTCTGTAATTGATATCATCCCTGCATCTTGATTCATATTTTGAAAGGCAATTAAGTGGACTTTTTTTCTTTTTCACTAAAAGGGGTATCATCCTTTTACCTCTTTTAGTAATTAATTCAGCAAGACATTCACCGGAACCTACACCAAGATTGTAATCCATCAAGTCTACATAAATTTGATCAGCTTTTGAGGCACTTTTTTCAATATCGTATAGTTTGTTTATAACATCAGGGCCAAAAGCATCCGGGGCCGCAATAACATCCAAATACGCTTTTAAATTTGGATCAAGAGAAGCTGTTGATGTGCATGCTTGACACATAAAAAACGATAAAATAATTATCAATATTCCTGTTAGCATTTTCATTGCTTGTTAATTTTCTCCACAAAAAAATACTCGGCCAAAGCGTGGCAATCAGTTAACTTGATGTTGTTACAATTATTTCTAGTCATCATATTCTGCTGTTTTTAGGAAATCGCAGAACTTCTTCTTTTTTGCGTTATATGCCTTTGCAGCCTTATAAAAGTCTTCCTTGTTATTCGCACCATTCTTGAATTTAAGCTTTTCTAATTCTAATACATTTTTTGCAATTAGAGCTTCTTGTTTTAATAAAGTACCTTTTACAAAAGTAAGGCTGTTTGGATAGCTAATATAAAATCTTTCATTTTGTAAAACAGAATGTGGTCCCTTATGCTCTTGAATTATTGTAATGACATCCTCTTCAAGATATTTAACTGACTTCATTGCACGATCAATGTTGAAATCTTTTTCGTACATTTTTAGCTCATCAGCTCCAGAAACAGCAGGCAACTTATCTAAACCCGGACATAATTCCTCGGCTAATGAAATAGTGGAAAACACTAGTACAAGGCAAACAAATATCAAAATGGATGATTTCATATTTTCTCCCTACTCCCGTTCGAAAGTGATCCCATACTTTTCCAGTTTTCTCTCCAATGTAGGCCGTGACACTCCCAATATTTCGCAGATTTCGCCTTTGTTTTTTTTGTCGTTTTCTGTGATTACTTTTCTGATATAACGCTCTTCCACTTCATCCAGTGTAAACAGTTTGCCCGGTGCGGCGGGCGTGAATACTTCCGCCAAATCATCTTTACGCTCTTTGCCCGCTTCGTCCTTGCCGAGTTCGGGGAAATCATTTTTCCCCAAAACCTGGCCCTGGGCGACCACGCAGGCGCGTACCAGTAAATTTTCCAGCTCGCGAATGTTGCCCGGCCAATGATAATTCATGAATATTTTCATCATCTCATCAGAGACACCGATCACTTTTTTATGCAAATCCAGATTAATCTTCGCCAGCAGATAATCAATCAGGGGAGCTATATCCTGACGGCGTTCTCTGAGCGGCGGAATGGTAATAGAGACGATATTCAAACGATAAAATAAATCGTCGCGAAATTTTCCTTCTTTGACCATCGCCTTTAAATCTTTGTTGGTCGCGGCCATTATCCGGGCGTTGACTTTTACCTTATCTTTACCGCCCACTCTGTCGAATTCCATTTCCTGCAAAACCCGCAGGAGCTTCGCTTGAAGGTTAACCGACATCTCGCTTATTTCATCCAGAAAGACCGTGCCAAAACGCGCCAGTTCGAACTTGCCCAATTTACGGGAAACTGCTCCGGTAAAAGAGCCCTTTTCGTGGCCAAACAGTTCCGATTCCAAGAGCGTTTCCACAATCGCCGAACAATTGACGGCAATAAAAGGTTCATCCGGCGAAGTATTATGATGAATAACCTTTGCAATCAATTCTTTGCCTGTGCCGCTTTCGCCCTGAATTAAAACCGTAGTGCGGCTTTGCGAAACAATGCCGATGGTCTTGAAAATTTCACGCATCTTGTTGCCGGTGCCGATAATATCGCCCACGCGGAAACTTCGCGAGGGCTCCATTAAAAGTCCGTCAATCTTTTTTTCCATCTCCACCGATTTCAGGGCTTTTTTTATGGCAATATCCAGCTCATCCACATTAACCGGCTTGTGAATATAATCGAAAGCGCCGCCCTTCATGGCGTTGATGGTTGTTTCCATGTCATGAAAAGCGGTAATCATGATAACTTTGACATTTTCGTTTTCTTCTTTGAGATCTTCCAGAACGGAAAACCCGTCAACATCCGGCAGCCGGATATCCAGAATGACAACATCGGCGGGATTTTTCACGTATTTATTCAGGCCGTCCGTGCCGGTTTCTGCGGTTTCCACTTTGTAGCCTTCTTCGGTCAGATACAAATCCAGCGTTTCGCGGATAGAAGCGTCGTCATCAATGACCAGAATCTTGGACATATCTTCAAGCCTTAACCTTTATTCGCGTCACGCCGAGCGTGAATCATCACTTCCCACAGGCAATGTAACGCGCACCGTTGTTCCCTCATTGGGCTTGCTTACAATATCTATAGTCCCCTGATGGAGATCAATAATTTTTTTAACCTGTGAAAGCCCTAAACCTGTACCATATTTTTTCATCGTAAAGAAAGGATTAAATACATGCGGCATATCAGCTTCATCAATACCGCAACCATTATCTCTGATTTCCACCACAACCGCCTGCTGGTTGTCTTCAGCGGGCCGCAGTGAAACAAAAACGTTGCCGTGTTCATCAACGGCCTCCACGGCGTTGCGGATTAGATTCAGAAAAGCTTCTCCCAACATTGCCGCGTCAACTTTGACGGGCGTGACATCAGAAAATTCTGTCTGTAATTCAACCTTTTTATCCTCAATGCCTTTTTCCGCCATGGCGATGGCGTGATCAAGCACTTTGGCCAAATCGGACGGCGCTTTCTGCGGCTCCATCGGCTTAGCATAAATAAGAATATTATTAACCAGTTCCTCGAGGTGTTCCACTTCTTTTTCGGCTATTTTGAATCTCTTGAGATCGTTGCCGGCGGGGCTTATTCTCTTTTGCAGAATCTGCAGGCTCATCTTGATCGAAGAAAGGGGGTTGCGCACTTCATGCGCGATGCCCGCGGATAATTGCCCGAGCGCCGCCAGCTTTTCGCTTTCGTAAAGTTTCTTTTCCAGATTTTTAAATTCCGTGATATCGCGCTGCACGACTATGTATCGATTGCTGCCGACCATGGGAGAAGTTGTCATCAATAAGTTTATTTTTTTACCGTCTTTTGTCGTGGCTTCTATCTCATAAGGTTTATAGATACCCTGCTTGGCCAGCTTCCACATGGACAAGACAAAATCCCGGTTATCCGGAGCGACAAACTCCATAAAATGAACGCCTTGTAATTCACGGGAGGACGCCTTGCCGTTTTTCAGCCTGCCGCGGCTCATGTAATTGATCATGCCATTTTCATCCATTTCATAAATTTTATCAGGCAGGCTTTTTATAATGGATTGCAGGTAATTGTAGAGTTCTTCAATTTCTCTTCTAAGCTCGATATTCTCCGTCAGTTCGTTCTGCAGCGTCTCCGCGTATTCGCGCAAGCTTCTGCTTAATTCCTCGTCGCGGGAAACATCCTGCAGTGTTTCAATCGCGGCAATAACTTTGCCTTTTTCATCGTGAATAGGGGCGGCCAGAAAATACAAATAACGGTTATGACCTCCCAGGTTTTCAAAGTAATCATTGGCTTCGTAAGCGCCAAAAACCTTTTCTGATTTTTTTACTTTTTTCGTATCATAATATTCGCTTAATTTTCCCACATCTTCATCTATTAACAAATCAGCGATCACCGGCCTTTTGACCGAATAAAAAGGCTTATAATGGTTATCCGTGCCCACCATATCTTTTGCCAAGTAACCGGTAAGCTCTTCACAGGCGCGGTTCCACAAAATTACTTTGTGTTCGTGATTAATAACAAACGTGGGTATGGGAGAGCCTTCGATAATACCGTCGATGGTCTTCTTTTCCCGCAGAAGTTTTTCCTCCCAATCACGGCTTTCTTTTAATCGTTTTTCCTCCTCCGCTAGCCGCAGTCTTTTGCCCTCCCAAAAGGCGAAAGAAATACTCGCGATAACAACAACCAGTATAAGCATGATCACGCTGAAAAGAGTGTAGGCGAACGTTTTACGCACAGGCAAAACAACCTTGCTGTAAGGAGAGGCTATCAGCACAAACCATCGTTTACCGCTAAACTCAACGGGATAATGGGCGATAATACTTCTTTGGTCTTTCTGTCCGTTTCTAAAAACTAAGGCGTCAAAATAATTTCCTCTTTCAAAAGAAAGGTCTATGTCTTTTTGATTTACGGTTTCAACCAGCTGATTTATGCTTTTCCCGACAAAAAACGGATCGGGATGAATAATGACGTGGCCTCTTTCATCAACCAGCCACAAAAAACCCATTGCGTTATCATATATCTGTTTTTCATAATCTTCAATTATCGCGGCCAGGGAAAGCGACATCATCCACGCGCCGGAAAAAACATCACCGTTACGCAAAATAGGATAACCAAAAACAAAACGCCAATCCTCTTTATGCGCCGTGTCAAATTGGGCGGATTTTTCATTTACAACTAAATTGATATAGTTTTTTTGCCGCTTTTTAAGATTTACGAAATGATCCTTCATATTAACGGGGGCGGCGGCGTTAGCGGGAAAAGACCGCATTACTTTCCCATCCTTGTTAAGGAGAAAAGCAGCTTCCACTATTTTCTCCCAGCCCAAAAAAATAGCTCTGTAATCATCATCCAGATTTTTTGATAATTTATCCGGTGAAGCGACGCGGTCAAGCACTCTTACATTTTTTTCTACCCGGTTTAATACGTCCAGCATTCTCGCGGCGGTACTCTGCGCGTAAGCGAGCTGTTGACGGCTAAAGATCTCAACCATTTCTTTTTCTTTGGCGTTATTTACCGTAAGGGCAAGCAATACAATCAGAAGAATTACGGTTGAAGTGGCAAGCCAGATGCGCATTTATATTATCCCCAAAACGATGATATTTGCCGTCTTTTTATTAATTGTATAAGATTTATAAAATGATCTGAACATACAGATTGATTTGAGAATATTATTTTCAGGCATCCTCTCCGTTTTTATCGTCCGCTTTCTGAGATTTAGCCATTCCCATTAATACATAGACCAGAATTGCCGCCGTAAGAGAAATAAGAAGTTTTCCCAGGCCGCTTTCAATTCCTAAAAAGTAAGAACAAATAAGCCAAACTATCGGATAGGTAACCGCGGTCAAAATTTCCTGCATAAAAATCCTTTACCAAAAACAAGAAAACCCTTAAAAGCGATTTAAACTGATCTTAACGGTCTAACCGTAAAATTTCAATATAAAATATGGCAGGCAAAAATTATTGGGCTAACCGTAAATTTAAAAATCCTTCCCTATTCTTTCTACATGTTTTTAAAGTTTTAGACATGATAATTTAACAAAACTTTCAACCAAGCACAAGAATTGATTCCGATGGCGAAACCCACCAAATAAAATATTCAGATATTTGCATTCCTGGAGATAATGAACTCAAAGTCAGACGAATCAAAACAATCTCAGGCAATTAGACGCTCTGCCGGCAAGCGGTTAAAGGCCTGACTATTCAGTTAAACTGTTAATTCCTCGGCCTTTATTTCTGATAATGGCACGTATCGTGCACTTCAACCGGGTGGCATAAAAACAAGATTATTTTCACTTTTCAGTAAATATAATTTATGTTAGTTTGCCTATGAATTATTATCAAACATTAATCGGAAAGGAGAAAAAAGTAATGTTAAAAAAACTCGGTAAAAAATTTTGGGCTACCACTATCACCATAGTAATTTTGGCAGCGTCAAGTTCGGTAGGTCTTGCTGCGGAGGTTATTCCGGCTGCGGATTCCGCGAAAGCTAACTTTGCCGTCGGAGCAATGATCGCCGCTGGTTTGGCCATCGGTATCGGCGCTGTTGGCGCGGGAATGGGTATTGGAACCGCAGCCAGCGGAGCTTGTCAGGCAGTGGGCAGAAATCCCGGCGTGCAGGGAAAAATT
>Ga0351945_1037_pt1 | contig 20145 bp, 15 predicted proteins | sample BONcelT113001F14_FD_205814 | JGI IMG/M metagenome (GOLD analysis project Ga0351945, IMG submission 205814) | Enriched cells from coal bed in the Powder River Basin, Montana, United States - BONCAT cells T11 rep3 HSBNCT.T11.300.1.F14 ... | reverse complement strand
CCGACCTTGAGGCTGGTACTGACGGCGTATTTTTGCTTATACAGCCCTGGTATTATGATCCTCATGGTCCAATTGGCGAGGAGATTTTATATCCTGCAGTTCCGGGAGCTGCCGATACCGATTTGAGTGAATACCTCAGAAGAGATATGTTCGCGATCAAGCAGTTCGCGTGGCCTGAGCAGGGTAATATTCCCTGGAATGCTCACAGCGGACTTATCAAAAGATATAAAATTCAGGTTCAGGAATGCTGGTTTGACGAAAGTGGAGATCCTGTGATATTAACCACCATCCCAATTGCAAATCATTTTGTGGTAAGAGGCAAAATTCCAAAATGGAAGTGGGCGGCATTTTATGCTCAATATAATAGCTTTTATCACTGGATCACCACAGCTTCACCGTTTTTAACTCTTGCTCCCAAAACTCAACGTGTAAAGGTTGACCAGGTGCAAAAGCTTTATCTGCCTATTGTTTGGGACCCCTCATCAGGCGACACGCTAAAAATAAAGGTTGATATTATTTTTACCGATGGCACCGATGACACATTCACCACCACGCAGCAAACCGGGAATCTTGATTTGTTGCGAAACGCCATTATTGAATTTGGTGTAAGCTATTCATTGCTCAATTTATCGAGCTGGGCAAATACCAACCACCCGGGCAAAACAATATACAGCTATGCTGTTACAGCCATGAGTGGAAGTACTGTTCGCAGCGAAACCAGAACCTATATTGTTGACCGGGACCAGGTAATAGGGCAACGGCAGTTTCTTTTTTCAAATTCGGTTGGAGGTTATGATTCGCTGATGGCCACCGGCCGCAATGAACTTACCAGTAATTACAGTTATGATACGGTAAGGCAGCAAAGCCCGGGAATACAGGATTTGGCCGAAAAGAAACAACTTAACGTTGATGAGCTCAACATTCACACCTGCCGCACCGGTTACTTTAATGCAGAAATGGCAGAATACATGGCTGAATTCTTTTTAAGCGTAGAGCGATACGAGATATCCGGATCAACGCTTATACCTATTATACTTGAAAACTCAAAGGTATTGCGCAAGCGCGACAGCGAAAACGAGTTTTATGCTGAGTTTGACTACCAGTATGCATTGAATCAGAAAGTAGAGGTAGGCTGATATGAAAGTCTGGAAGTTTTTGTGGGGGCAAAGAGGCAGGAGGCCAAGCGTTAACCAGCTTGACCATGAAACTATTGCAAAGGATAAAGAAACGGGTACATTAACGTTGCTTATCGAAAGCTCAGGAGGAGTTAAGGATGTAATTGAAATAACAGGAGCTGCACCAGGCGCCAGCGATGCACATTTGAGGGCACACCAGATTGATTCGGTGGATGATCATCCGCCAGCACCGGAAGAGAAAAAAAACAAATACCTCCACACCAACCCCGAAACCGGCGCCATCGAGCTGGTAGATCTTCCTGATCTTGGAAATAATCTCGACATCTTCGCCGCCGACGACCCTTACTTCCCCATTCTCCAGCATCTCTATAAAAAAGAGGGAGAAGCCGATGCTGAGCTTGTAACGGTTATGCAAAAACCACAAAGCCTTGTTTGGGGGGGTATAGTTACCTGGATTGAGGAAATGAATTTTTCGGTAAGCCGGGCAATTTACTACATCATAGGCGACGCCTATTCTGCACCCGACAGTATTTTAACCATTTCAGCAGCCGATGAATTGCTTAACAGAATCGATCTGGTGGTTGCAAATAACGATAACACTTTTTCGATAGTAACAGGAGAGCCGGGTACCAATCCCGTAAAGCCGGGTATAAATCCCTTAACTCAAATTGAGATAACTCAAATCAATGTTCCAGCCGGGACTACAAATTTTGGCGGAATTGTAGAACAGGTTATTATTTACGATGAAAACATTGAATGGACTGGCACCGGAAACGGAGTAACCGTAAACTTCGATAGCTTAACCGATCCTTATCTGGGCGTAAAGTGTGCAGATGTAGGTTCAATCGGTGCAAACGATACAATTACATTTGTGGGAGCAAGTGTTTTGGAGGTATCTGATTATGAGGTTTTCAGTATGTTCTTAAAGCTGAAAGCAACAATAGCGAAAAACGAATCAATAAGTATTCAGTTTATGCTTGGCTCAACAGCCGTATCAGCCGAAAAGCTTTTGGATTTCAACAAATCGGTTATTGACACCTGGCAAAACGTAACATTCAAATTTGGAGACATCTTTTTTTCAAGCTTTACTTTTGATGGAATCAAGTTTATTTATCGCCGTCCATCAGGTGATCATGCCGGGTTCTACCTTGATTACATAAAGATTGAAGCAGGGGTAACACAACCTGTAATCGTAAGCAGCATAATACTTCAGGGCGATATAATCGGTACCGGCGTAACAGGTACACCCGTGCAAACAGCGCTGAAAACGGTTACCGAAGGCGGCACATTTGGTTCAGCAACCAAAATACCGGTTGTAACTGTAGATGCAAAAGGACGCGTTACATCAGTTACGGAGGAAGATGTTGAGGGCGGCGGCGGAGAACCAGGCCAAAGCGCGTATCTCTACATCGCATATGCATCCGATGATGCAGGCACAGACTTTTCGCTATCACCCGGAGCAACCTTGATTTACATTGCATTCCTCAATACAGATATCGAAATACCGACACCTGTAGTTGGAGATTTTACCGGGCTTTGGGTTAAATACATCGGCGAGGAAGGAGAACCCGGTGATATCTATGATCATTGGAAATTTAATGTCGAAACTACGACCGGTTTGGTTGAAACACCAATACACTCCGGCGAAAAAGTACATTTCAAGCCCGGAGATGGAATCGAGTTTGAGCGTACAAGTCATGAAACTTTAGGTCATGTAATTGAAATTAAGGCAACCGGCGGAGGCGGCGGCGGAAGCACTCAACTAACCGCAATCCCGGCAACCGACCAAACCGCCAGCGGCATAACAACCCAATTCACAGCCAATGAAGCACAGGCATTTGGCGATGTGGTCAGGCTTAATTCAGCCGGTAAAGCGCAATTAGCAAAGTCAGATGTAATCGCGAATGCAACCGCTTTGGCTATGTGCATAAGTGAAACGGTTGAAGCCGATGCCGTAGGCAATTACTTGCTGATTGGCTTTGTCAGAAACGATGCCTGGGATTGGACTATTGGCGAATGGATTTACCTTTCCTTAACCGGGACAACCGGGAACACCTTAACGCAAGTTTCACCATTCACAGCCGACCCTATCGTTGAAGATAACGTTGTTCAGCTTTTGGGCGTAGCAAATACAGCAGACACTTTTTACTTTAATCCTCAACTTGTACAGGTTGAGTTAAAACCTTAAACGATGGCAATTCTTAAAGCACCAACTTTTTATATAGACCATGTACTTGGTAATGATGCTGCAAGGGCTACCCTTACCAATGCAGTAGCAAGTAATCCAACCGGAACAACAACCCGAATTACTTACGCAGGACATGGATTGATAACGGGAGCTTGCGTTACATTATCCAGTTTTACATCATGGTTAAACGGTGTTTTTATTATTACTAAAATAAGTAATGATGCTTTTGACCTTGACGATACAAATTGGCAATCAACAGCCGACCCAATAGGTAATGTTGTCCCTCATGGCGGAAGTTCATGGAATGATTCTTGGGCTAGTCCATCCGGGGCAACAGCAGCAAGATTAACTGTAAGTGCAAATGTTTTACCTGTAATAAAAATTCGTAAAACGCCAGACCCTATTTATATTGATGACTTATTGTGGACAATTGGAGATAACACATATATTAATTTACCAGCCGGTGAAACTATTGATGTTTGTATGTGTGAAACTGTCTGGACAGCAAATCCAACCGGTGACACAACAGTTACCTTAACACCCGTAGCAACAGATGCAAAACAAGGTTCTAATTGCATACGATTTCTTACTGATTCATCAGCGCAATTAGACAAACTTCAAGCGCATTTTACTATTGATTCGATAAATTTAAGTGCATATCAACAGTTATCATTTTGGCTTAAAGGAGGCAGCCTTAATGTTTATGGTATTTTTAAAATAGCCTTATGCAGTGATACTTCCGGAACAATAATAGTTGATGAATTTATACTTCCGTCAATGGGTGCACAATGGTTTCCCGTAACCTTATCTCGTGTAGGAGGTGGCAATCTTGGTAACAACATAAACAGCATTGCTATATACACAACAGGCATTAATGCAAACAGTAAATACTTTTTTTTAGATAATATTATTGCGTCAAAGGAAAACCGTATTTCTCTGAACACTATAATAAGTATGTCAAATGAACCACAAACTTCAAAAGATAATTTCATAGCACAAAGCATAGAAAATAATGTTTTACGATTAGGCTCTTTTTTGTCTTTAAAACCTAACATAAATATACCGGTAGCTACATATTTAGTAACAGGTACATACACAACGTATATCAGAAATAGTGGCATTGATTCTGTTTTAACAACAGCAGGTACGGCAGACTGGCAAGGAGGGTATGATATTGCAACTGATACGCAAAATGGTCAGACTATCTTTTATGGAAATGGTGCAAATAATGTTATTACAATCAATAAGGCAAATACTAAAATGAATTGGATTGGTGTTGCTTTTGCAAATTACGGATTCTCGCTCGCAGCCGACGATATCACTATACAAAATATTGGAATTATTACAGGAAGTCAAGGTAGGGGCTTTTATTTTACTAAAAATAATTGTTCAATTGATAAAATTTATTCAGCCTCTAATCAGTCGGGCGATATAAATGGCATTAATAATAAAATTAATATTATTTACAACCAAAATGATGGATATTATTATATTAACGCCACAAATATGCTTATAAATTATATGGAACGCGCTGGCAGCATGTCAATTGCAGGTGCGTATAACAGAATTATAAAAATAGATAATTTAATTGCTTTTAACTCCGGTTATGGCAGATTTCTGAATGCAATAAATTGTTCTATTGAATATTTAGGAAGTGCGATTTCTAATGCAGGTTTCACTTTTCAGTCTTCGTATAATTGTAAAGTATTTTGTGGTGGAGAATGGTTAGCAACCGGTTCAAATCCCGGACTTATAAATTGTGCTGCTCTTTCGTTTGATTGTTACATTGCTAACTATATACGACCGATAGGACAACTTGGAACAATATCAGTGACAGACGCTACTGATTCATATTTTAGCTTATTTAATAAAGATGGCGTTGAGCATAATAACTATATTTTTGCTTATGATGCCGTCGCAAATTACCAAACAGACATAAAACATGGATTAGACCCTGGCGCATGGAGGGTTGAAATTGAGGGTTTAAGAAATCCGATTCGTTCATATCCTTTCAGAATGAAACTTGCTGAAATAGGCTTTATTAAGGATATACCTGTTGTTTTCAAAGTATGGTTAAAGAAAACACCTCATATTTCCGTTTTTCCTGAAACTGTATTAATTATTCCAGCGAATATTGCCGTTGGCAACAATACAGAATTATCTTTATTATCAGCAGATAATGAAGAATGGCAACAGCTTAGTTTAAGTTTTACACCCATCGTAGATGGGATAACCGATGTTTTTTTCACTATGAATAAAAGAGGAATTGCATATGTTGGTTCAATCTTAACTTACCAGGCGATATGACAACAGCGGACGTATTTTCTTTAAAATTTTCTAAGGATGGTAGTCCTTGGGCAAAAGTGTCACTAAACAGAGTGCTTGATTTTAATACTTTAAAATACAGCAAGATTGGCTCGCCTTGGTGGGGAATACAAGGTGTTACAACATTAATTATTGATTCTGGAAATATTAAACGCATACTGAAAGTTGATTTTTCAAATGTAAAAACAATCATAAACGTGGAGGGGTAAATGACAACAGTAATCAGCATTGCATTGGCAGTATTTGTAGCAATCTTTTTGGTTAGCTGCGTACTTTATTGGCTTAAAAAGCCGGGTTTTAACAAACAGGTTTTAGGCTATTCAACAATGGTAATTATAGTGCTTATAGTGCTATTGGTAATTGCATTGTGGGTGGATGGTATCTTGTTCAAAGATGTTCAGGTGCATACTTACTTCTGAGATGTCGAAGCCGCTGATACATAAAATTATTAAAGATGTCTCTGGTAAAGATAATCAGTATCTATCCTTATCGCGTACCACCATCATAAAGATTGCCGAAAAGTATGCCTCAGAGATCATCCGCGAAAGTGAACAGAACGAAACAACTCAGCGCGAAGAATACCGGCATGAAAGAATTCAATACGAAAAAACACAGCTTCAACGTATAGAACACGAAAAAGAAGCCATACAGCGCCAAAGAAAAGAACTACACCGCGAAAAAGCCGCATTAAGAATAAAAATACACCGTGCAAAAATCGCCTTCAGCAAAGGCGTAAAAGCCGGTTATTTCCTTCGCTCCAATGAACTTTACGAAAAAGCAATGTTCGAAATGTGGAAAAAACATATTGCCGGGCCAACCGAGAAAAAAGCCTGTTTTAACGACCATGCGCGATTTGCTGATGTTGAAAATTTGGAGATAGTGGAACCGGAGGTGATTATTAAATGAACTTAACAATTAAAAAACATGCTTGAGCTAAAAATCGGAAACACTTTTGTTGAGTACCGCGATATTCAGATCCCGGTTGTTTTACGTTCGCCACTTTTTAGTGAGGGTAAAGGATCTTACCTTTTTAATTTCAGCTTGCCGGCCAGCGATGCGTTGAAAGATGAATTCGGTTATTTCCATCGCCCGGCAAATTACGGAGCTTCTTCCATAAAAAAACCACTGGTGCTGAAATACGGACCTTTGGTGTATTCTGGCACCGCAACCATTACCGAAGCCGATGAGCGAACCTACGAAGTAAGCTGCCCTGTGGATAACGGGGAGCTGGCTCAGCTGTTTAAAAGTATTAAGCTCAGTGATATTGATTTGGGAGGAATTCGTACTGATGTTAATGAAACTATACGATGTAAAGCTTCTTTAGAAAGCGATATGGAAATATTACTTTCTGATCCGGAGCCTTTTACACATATTGTATACCCTCCATTTACCATAATTGATCAAAACCCGAACGGAGAGCTGAATAGTTCCGGAATAAATTATACTTCAACAATTAATGCAGGACTGTCTATTCTCATTACTATAAATTGTCTTTCGATTTCTACAAACACAGCATTTCTCCGAATTTACAAAAACGGTGTTTCAATAAGTGAAACAGCCGTTAGTAATGTTCAGAGCGTAATTGTTGATACAGATGTAGAGGCAGGAGATATTATTACCTGGGATGTATTTCTTGAGAGTATTGGCGATACAGAGCATTCTATTGAATTTATTATTTATGAGGATACTTTAATTTCAATAATGCTACTTGAAATTGAAGCAGCAAAAAACGGAACCGCTTTATATCCAAACGGTGATTATGTTGCATTCCCATTTGAAAACAGACTTTTTCTTGATAAACTCGAAGATGCTGTTTATGCTGTTGATTCTTTAAGTGCAAAAGAATTGTACTCAAAGTACTATCCAGTTTTAAATTATTATTCATTAAATATATTCCCGGTAATAATGACCGGTAATGTTGAAGGTGAGCAATTTACAGCATATAATTTATTTAATCCATTTCCTTATCTTGCATATGTTATCAAGAGGATTTGTGAAACATTCGGCATAACAATTGATAACAATGTTTTTGAGGATATTGACCTCAAGCAACTTGTGATATTTAATCTTTATGCAGAAAATAATTTCTTCACCAGTGAATTAATAACTCCAAAAGAGGGATTTAACTTAACTGATCATGTGCCTGACGTGTTGATTTCTACTTACTGGACTAACCTTTGTAAACTGCTTGGAATCGGATTCGATTATAAGGCTTTTTCAAAAACTCTTCGTCTTAAATATCTGAAAGACATAGCCGCTTCAGCGGATTTTGCAGATTTCCCGGGTATAATAATTTCAAAACCAACACTGAAGGCTGAACCATATAATGGTTATAAATTAAAACAAGAAGCTTCTGGAGATGAATTTATTACTAAATTTTTCAAGGGAATCGATGGGCTAACATTTAAGGGTAATGTAGAGGCCATCAGCGACTTTGACAGCATTACCGGTCAGGAAATAAACGACTGTTATTATGTTACCAGCCGTAAAGAGTACTGGTATTGGAATTACGATCCGGAGCTTTCAATAATAACATGGCTATTTTATTCGAAAGATTTTTTCTTTGTCAAAGAAAGTGTTGATGAAGAAATCGGAGATCGGTCTTTTGATGTGATTACAAACATAAATCCAATAATGGATAATGGGTATCCATATACTGATCAAAACCTTTGTGCTCCATCATCCCGGCTATGGCTAATACCAAAGTCAGAACAGGCCGGCAACTTCGACGGTTTGCCAGACTTCTTTAAAAGTGAATTTTCGAAGAGTTTGTTATTCTATCACGGCCTCCGGCAGGATAGCCAATTAAACCTTTACCCGCTGGCCAGTAATAATATTTATGACTTCGCCGGTAATCCTATTGTGTTTGAATCGGTTGAAGGCGGTGATCCCGGATACACTCACGATCTTTCGCTTCGCTGGGACGGACCAAACGGCCTATATGAAAAACGATACAAACACTGGATAAACCTGATGCTGAAATCGCGGGGCATGTGGAGACTTACAGCACATCTTTCTCCGCTGCAACTATCAAAAATCGACTGGTTTACCTGGTATAACGGTCCCGGATACAAGTTTCTGATCAAAGAAATAAGATTTAATATCAATCACGATAAAATTTCGGTCGCCGATATTGATATTCTTATCAGATAGTTTATATCTTTGTAATGCTTCACTTCATACCCCTCGACTGTGACTCTTTAAAGCACAGCCGGAGAGACTCCTGACAGACAGGGGATTTCTTACTTTTTCGGGGTAAGAAGTGAAGCAGCTCTCCGGCTTTATAATTGCTTTAACTATGTCAGACGAAACCGAACTCCCCGAAGAAAACAACAATGCAGAAGTTTTGCAGGCATTTAACCTGGTAATTCAAAACTTTATGCCGTGCGATGAAATCAGCGACGATAGTTTTACCACCGAAGAGCTGCGCGAACTGGTAGCCGATCATGTTGGCCTTGCATTTTCCTCCCAGATTTATAAATTGATGATTGAAGCGGGCTTTGCTTCAAAATTCAGCTATGCCAGAAAAGAACTGGTGTGGATGATGGAGTTGAGATAAATAAAAACGGGGATCTCTCCCCGTTTAAAAAAGCAATGATAGAGTTGCTTCACTTCTACCCTGCCTATTTGAATTTCCATGCAGTACTTTGCTGCAGGGCTTTTTTTATATCTCAGTTGATTTATACCTTATTTCATCGTTGCCTTGCATTAGCAATTCTTCAACATAAGGCAACATTTCGTCGAGCGATTTATGACCCAGCTGACCTTTAATATATATAAGGTCAACTTTATTGCGCGCCAGCTGCTGAACGCCGGTGTGCTTAAAGCTATACAGGGTGTAACCTTTCGGTAATTTCAGTTCAACAAAAACCTTTTTAAGTTTACGATAAAGCCAGTTACGATGAACCATTTCGGGACCCGGCTCTTCGTTAAGGCTCATTATGTAATAATCAGCGGGGAATCGGTTGAAACCCTTTTCGATAAAGATTTTCAACAAATAATCCGGAATGGTAATCAGTCGGTCGCGCTTATTTTTGCTGATATCTGCAGGCATAAATATTGTTCCATCAGCCCAGTTGAAATGCTTTATCTGCAAAAGCCTGAGTTCTTTTGGCCGGGTAAAGCATGAGAAGATCATTCGGCACATTATCCATACATAAGGACTTTGCGCTTCCACTATTCTGCGGATCTCCTTAATATAGGTTTCGTTAAAAGCTTTATGCGATGCTGTTTTCTCCTGATATCGGATCACATCATCAATCGGATTGGAAGCAAGATACCTTTCCTCTTTTATCATATACTTAAAAAACCGATTCAGAGCTTCATTGTATTCGTTTATGCCCTGCCCTTCAAGTTTACGTTTTGTCATCAGCCATTTATTAAACTCGCTGATGGTATCGTAATTAAAAAACCTGAGGTTTATTTTATCAAGTCCACGCTCCTTCAGGTAAAAGTTGAAGTTCCGGAGCTTGCTTTTGTAAGTGGTGTATGAACTTGGCCGTAGCTTGAGTACATCTTTTATATGTATCAGATACCTGGTACTGAAGTATTCAAAGTTTTTAGGAGATTCAACCACGTTGCCGTTATTCTTCGCATTAATATCATACCTTATCAATGATGCATATTTGAACTTTTCCTGCTCAAAGAATGGATTCCATCCTGATAGTAATTTCTTCTCCCACTTTTTTACGATTTTCCGGCCATGGACACGACGTTCTTTTTCAGTTTTAAAATCTGAAAAGCCCTCGTATTTGCGAAATGTTTTCATTCGGCCGGTTGCCGGGTTCAGAACAGAAAAATAAACGAACCACTGCCGGGAGATAACTCCCTTGCAGTCGTTCAGTTTTGGCAAAATCACCTCTTTTTTGATCATCTCTGTGTTCATATTGCCTCCCCAGGCTACCAACAGAGAAAACAGAGGTTAATATTTCTACCGATTTACTCACTAAAGTATTGATTTAGTGGTTTTTAAGGTAGTCTTGCGGAAAGAGAGGGATTCGAACCCCCGGACCCTTGCAGGTCAACGGTTTTCAAGACCGCCGCAATCGACCACTCTGCCATCTTTCCGGGGGCAAAATTACACTATTTTTTGAATCGTCAAAAAATCTTTTTCTAAAACTTTTCAAAGGCTATAATTCCGGGTAATCTCTTGAAACAAATGCTGCAATTCGTTATCTTTGTAAATTAATACCAAGCCGACCGTTTTTTTCTGATTTTTCAGAGATCAAAATATTAACTTCAACACCGCCACAACGATGAAAAAAGTATTTGCACTCCTGCTCCCTCTTTTAATAATGCACGCAGCATCTATTGCTTCACCACGGAGTCTTGAAGCATTTCTGTCGCATTCCACTTTTTCCATTCCTGGTGAAGGTCCTTATCTGGAAACGTATCTGCAGGTACAAGGCAACTCATTGACCTATACCCAAAATTCAACCGGAAAATTTCAGGGCAGCATTCAGGTTACCCTGATTATCAGAAAAGATACAGCCATTATTGACTTCAGAAAATATGAATTGTTCAGCCCTGAACTCAACGACACCACATCCATTCTGCCCAACTTTATTGACCAGCAAAGATTCGCATTGCCAAACGGAAGCTACACTATAGACCTGACTATTTCTGATATCAACAAAACTTCAAAACCTGTCATTGTAAGCATTCCCTTAGAAATAGCAGTTCCTGAAGATGCCATTTCCATTTCAGGAATACAAATGATAGAAACTTTCAGCAAAACTACCGAGCAAAATCTGCTGAGCAAAAGCGGTTACGATCTGGTTCCTTATGTTGATAATTTCTTCCCTACCGATAAATCGAAACTTACCTTCTATGCTGAGATCTACAACCCGCTTCCTGTTTCTGATGATCTTGATAAATTTTTGATTTCGGGACATATCGAATCCTTTGAATCAAAAAAAATGCTGAATGATTATGTACGGATAAAACGCGAAGAATCCAGACAGGTAATTGCACTTTTCAGCGAGTTCGATATAACAAATCTTCCCTCAGGTAATTATAACCTGGTAGTTACAGTGCGCAACAAAAAGAATGAAGTTATTGCACAGAATTCTGCATTTTTTCAGCGGTTCAATGCAAACATCAGCAATATGGCTACCGATCTGACAAGTGTTGATATTTCGAGCAGTTTCGTACTCAGATACACGAATATGGATACATTGCGCGAAAGCATTAAATCGCTCAGGCCCATTGCAACTCAAATGGAGCAGATTTTTATTAACTCCCAGCTTATGAGCAGCGATATTCAATCGCTTCAACAGTTTCTGTATAACTTCTGGTTAACCCGCAACGAGGTTGACCCATCGGGTGCATGGGATAAATACAGGATTGAGGTAATAAAAGTAAACAACTCATATTCAACACAGGTTAAAAAAGGATATGACACCGATATGGGACGGGTATATCTGCAATACGGGCCTCCAAACACAATAACCGATGTACCGTTTGATGCCGGCGGATTATTAAACGACCCGTCTATACCTTACCAGATCTGGCATTACTACACAATAAACAACCGTGAACGCAATAAAAAATTTGTATTTGCGGCTTCCGAGCTAAAGGTCAAAGATTATACGCTTATTCATTCCGATGCAACCGGCGAAATTCAGAACTACAACTGGCAAAGAGAACTTGTAAGAATGAGAGGAACCGAGGACATGGATGCCGATAGATTAAAACGCGACAGAGGAAGATCAGCAACCTATTACAATAACCCATTCTGAAAGAGACTGCAGGTAACTCATAGCATTTGCGGGTTTCCACAAGCAGAATTCACTTTACGTAAAAATCCATAGCATTCATACGCGATAAAAATCGTACGTTTGCATTGTAAAAGTAACACAATAAAGCATTTTCAACAGTAACCCAACCATCTGCAATTTTGGCAAAAACGGCTGTCGTCATACTCAACTGGAACGGAAAGAATTTCCTTGAGAAATTCCTGCCCTCTGTTCTGAAGCATAGCCTCGGGCATGCTGAAGTAATCGTTGCCGACAACGCTTCTTCTGATGGTTCTGTTGAGTATCTGAAAAGCACTTTCCCTGAAGTCAGAATCATTCAGAACCCGACAAACGGCGGTTTTGCCAAAGGTTATAACGATGCATTGGCGCAGGTTGAAGCCGAATATTATATTTTACTGAACTCTGACATTGAAGTCACTGAAAACTGGATACAACCTGTGATTGAACTGCTGGAAAGCCATCAGGATGTTATTGCCTGCCAGCCAACCATACGTTCGTATCATCAACCTGAGAAATTTGAGTATGCCGGTGCGGCCGGAGGATTTATTGATGCTTACGGATATCCTTTCTGTCGCGGACGTATCTTTCAGAATCTTGAAGATGATCAAGGTCAATACAATGACCCTATGGAAGTTTTCTGGGCAACCGGAGCCTGTTTGTTTGTAAAGGCCGAAAAATTCAGAGAGCTTGGAGGCTTTGATGCCGATTTCTTTGCACATATGGAAGAAATTGATTTTTGCTGGCGTGCCCGACATGCGGGTTATAAAATTATGGTTTGCCCTGATTCAAAGGTATTTCACGTGGGTGGCGGCACTTTGCCCAAACAATCATCGTTTAAGACTTACCTGAATATGCGTAACAACATTTCGATGTTGTATAAAAATCTTCCACCACAAAGATTACTGCCTGTTTTACTGTTCCGACTTGTACTTGATGGTGTAGCGGCATTCAAGTTTCTGGCTGATGGCGGTTTTGCTGATTTCTGGGCAGTAGTTCGTGCACACATGAGCTTTTACCGGCGGTTTGGTGATCACAACAGAAAGCGCCAACTTATCAATCACAAAAAAGTGGGCTGCATCTACCAGAGAAATATTGTTATTGATCACTTCCTTCTTGGGAAAAAGAAGTTCTCCGACCTTTCGTCTCACAAATTTTCTTGTTGATGGCCTGGATATTATTGATTATCGCTGGTCTTTTTGAGACCGTGTGGGTGGTTTCCCTGAAATATTCCGAAGGTTTTACAAAACTCTGGCCATCTGTCATTACCATCGTTGCGATGGCAATCAGCATTTATTTGCTTGCGATCGCGATGAAAAGCCTCCCCCTGGGTACTTCTTATGCTGTCTGGACATCAATCGGAGCAATAGGCGCTGTAATATTCGGAGTTGTGTTTTTCGGCGAGTCGAAAGATCTGCTGAAAATCGTTTTTGTTGCGATGATAATCGGGGGAATTGTCGGACTTAAAGTTATTTCGTCGAAAGAATCAAAGCCCGGCAAGGCTGAGCAAAGCCAATCGGTAGGATCCAAGTCCGAAACCAGCAATAACCCCAACAGCAACGCCTGAAATATAGGATTTGTGTCTGAACTCCTCCCTTGCCCATATGTTGCTCATATGCACTTCAATCACAGGAGCTTTAATGGCTTTAACTGCATCGCCGATTGCCACTGAAGTGTGGGTATAAGCCCCTGCATTGAGAATAATTCCATCACTTTCAAAACCCGCTTCATGCAGCTTGTTGATCAATTCTCCTTCAACATTGCTTTGGAAATATTCCAGCTGGTGCTCAGGAAATTCAGCCTCCAACTCAGGGATAAATTTGTCGAAACCGGTAGCTCCGTATAAACCTGGTTCCCTTATGCCTGTGAGGTTGAGATTGGGTCCGTTGATGATGCATATTTTCATTTACCAAGGCTTTAGGAGGAATATCAAATTAACTTCCTCAAATAAGACAAACATTTTTATACCCCCCTCTTTTCCCCCTTTTGGCCTTCGACCAGGCTCAGGCACCAGGGGGACGATTACTTTCGTTTTTTTTAGACACATTAGTTTGCAGAAAGTCCAGTTAGATCGGGGTACTCAACTGGGGAAGTTATTTCGACAGTTTCACTTAGGCAAAGTTAATATCATGATATTGCCTCCTATTTCCGTATGAAAACAGTGGAGGAAGCACCAGTCGTTGAAGGAAACAAGCCTGCAATGGTAAGTTCTTCCTTTTTCTGACTGTAAGTTAGTTTGTGGGTCGATCTTGTCCCATCAGGGAAATCATCGGGAAGGAACAGCAATAATTCATCCGCTTTATCCAGACGGTACTTCAAAGTATCTGTCGGAGTGCCTTCGGACTTTTTCAGATATGCCCTGTTCTGGCTTCTGAACTCAATTTCAACTTTAAAATTATTGCCGGTGTTTTCGATCCACGCCCCCTGAATGCTGAATTCATCGGGAAATTTGTCCTTATCACATGATGAAATGACAATAAAAGTCGACAAAAGCAGAAGAAATCCACGTACGCTCATTTTTCTATGGTAATTCATTGTTGCAAATTTAGGTAATTTGAAGATGTGGCAATTTGAAAATGTGGCAATTTGAAGATGGGAAGATTTGAAAATTTGAAGATTCGGCAATTTGAAGATTTGATGATGGGGCAATTTGAAGATTTGAAGATGGGAAGATTTGATGATTTTCCATTTTTTTCTTTCTGAAATCCGTTATTACATTACCTTTGCAAAGATTTCCATTTGGGGTGCCCTAATACTACGGGCTGAGATCATACTCATAGAACCTGCTCCGGGTAATGCCGGCGAAGGGATATAGAAAAAACTTGTTTACGGAGGGTTAAAGACCCAATTCAACCTTCCAGAGTTTAATCTAAAAGAATCAAAGTAATGAAATTACGAATTCTGCCGGCACTGCTGGTACTGTTGCCATTTTTATCAATGGCTCAACTCTCAATCAAAGGACGGGTTATTGATGCCCAAACCGCTGTTCCGCTTCAGGGCGCACACCTTAATCTGAACAATCGTCTGGTAAAAACCACCACCGACGAAAAAGGGATGTTTGAAATCACAAACCTGAAACCCGGGAATCACAAACTGAAGATCACTTACATGGGCTATGAGAACTGGAGTGCAGTTTTTGAACTTGCCACAAACCGCACCATGATTATTTCCATGGAGCCCGCAGCCATCCTTACCGAAGAGGCCATCATTCATGCTACACGAGCCGGAGAAAAAACACCGGTTGCATTTCAAAACCTCTCGGCAAGCGAAATATCAAAAAACAATCAGGGCCGGGATATTCCATTCCTGCTGGAACAAATGCCGGCAACCGTAGTAACTTCCGATGCCGGAACAGGCGTTGGCTATACCGGAATCCGCATCCGGGGAACCGATATGAACCGGATCAACATCACGGTAAACGGTATTCCACTCAACGATGCAGAATCGCACAGTGTTTTCTGGGTAAATATGCCCGACTTTGCTTCTTCGGTTGGAAGTCTGCAGGTGCAACGCGGTGTTGGAACCAGCACCAACGGCGCATCGGCTTTCGGAGCAAGCATTAACCTGCTTACCGAAGCGCCTGCCAATGAAGCATTTGGCGAAATCACCAATGCTGCCGGATCGTTCAACACAATGAGACACAGTGTGCAGGCCGGCACCGGACTGATCAACGGGAAATGGGCGATGGATGCCCGATTGTCGAAACTCAGCTCCGATGGCTACATCGACAGGGCTTTCTCTGACCTGAAATCATTTTATGTTTCCGGAGGATATTATGGCACAAATACCATCTTAAAACTCAATATCTTTTCAGGAAAAGAGATTACCTACCAGGCATGGGACGGTGTGCCATCCTATATCCTGAAGGAAGACCGCACGTATAACGGCATCGGCATGTACACCGATCATCTGGGGCAAACAAAATTCTATGAAAATGAAACTGACAATTATCAGCAGGATCATTATCAAGCGATGTTGTCGCAACGATTGGGCGGGAACCTTACCGGCAATTTTGCGCTTCACTACACAAAAGGGTTTGGTTATTACGAACAATTTAAAGATGATGCCGACCTTACGGAATATCTGATTGCTCCGGTTGCCATCCCCGGGAACGACACTTCATTTATTACTGAAAGTGATCTGATCAGACGAAAATATCTTGACAACGATTTTTATGGTTTTACATGGTCGCTGAACTATGAAAAAGAGAAGCTGAGCCTGATCGCGGGAGGTTCAGGAAACCGCTACGAAGGGCTGCATTTCGGCGAAGTGATCTGGGCTGAGTTTGCACAGACCGCAGGTTACAACCACCGCTGGTATGAAGGCACAGGCGATAAAAAGGACCTGAATGTGTTTGCCAAAGCAAGATTTCAGGCCAATAAAAAATTGAGTCTTTACGGCGATCTTCAGCTCAGAGGCATACAATATAAACTTGACGGACGCGACGACGATCAGCGTGTCATTACGCAAAGTCATGACTTCCTATTTTTCAATCCCAAAGCGGGGATTCACTACTCCATACATAAAAATGCCAGCTTTTACCTGGGCTTTGCAGTTGCCAGCCGCGAGCCAAACCGCGACAATTACACCGATGCTGATCCCACAAAGCCGGGTCCGGTTGCTGAAACCCTCTTCGATTATGAACTGGGTTACAACTACAGCGATGAAAGCGTGAAAGCCTCTGTCAATGTGTATTTTATGGATTACAAGAATCAACTGGTGTTGACTGGAGCCATCAATGATGTTGGCGCTGCCATTATGACCAACGTTCCTGTTTCATACCGTGCAGGAATTGAACTGAGCACAGCAATAAAAATCAACGATAAACTGCAAACCAGCGCAAACCTTACCCTGAGCAGCAACAAAATCTGGAATTTTACAGAGTATGTGGATGACTGGGATAACTGGGGATCACAGCTTGAAAATGAAATAGGCACCACAAACATCGCGTTTTCGCCGGGGGCAATTGCAGGTGCAGCCGTTTCGTGGGCTTTTGCAAAAGGCTTTGATGCCACCATCAACGGAAAGTATGTTTCAAAACAATACATTGACAATACTTCTTCGGATGAGCGTAGCCTTGATCCTTATTTCGTGAGTAATCTGAGGTTGAGCTGGTCGGTTGAACCGAAGTTTATGCGTGGACTGGAGGTGAGTGCAAACATCAACAACCTGTTCAACACCGAATACGAAACCAATGCCTGGATTTACCGCTATTACAGCGAAGGAAGCTATGGTATTTACGATGGTTACTTTCCTCAGGCTGGTATAAATTATATGCTGGGATTGACAATCAGGTTGTAATAAACGGATTAAATGGCTGTTAATGACAGATACAGCCGCAAATGGATTTGCGAAGCCTTCCAGGTAAGACTAGTACCTGGAAGGTTATCTGAAAGGCTAAACGACACACGAATATCCATATCGCACAGCATTTGTCATGGCATAATCATCAGATGTTTTAAGCTTTCGCACCCTTCTTTTTCTCCACCTGACAAAAACCCTCCTGTTCACTGCTGTAACATTTTAATGGAAACTGTCAGGCAATACCAACAGACTGAAAAGTTCCGGCCTTACTTAAGATTATAACTCTTCTTTAGAATGATTACAAATTTCGTCCGCTGGTTTATTGATAAATGTTTATACGTATTTTTATATATCTTAAATCCAACGCATGGTACGGTTGCTTTTCGCAATATTCTTTGTCTGTCTGCTGATGGTTCAGCCGTTCATCCATACATGGATTTATGTGTCGTTCAAGCTCAATCAGGATTATATCTCCAAAACCCTTTGCATTCAAAAGGATGCTGAAATAAACACCTGCAAAGGATGTTGTCAGCTGAAAAAAGAACTTGCCAAAAGCGATGAACATGAGCAAAAGGACATTCCTTTCAACAAAACAAAAGTTGAGTTATCGGTTTACCCTTGCCCTGACTTTCATAATTTCAGGTTTAAGAACCGTTTAACCCTTCAGGTAAATTATTCAGATTGCCATATTCATTTCTTGCCTTCCGCAAATCTTTCCGGTATTTTCCACCCTCCAAAAATCGGGTAAACACCCATGAATTGCCTGCCATAGGCTGAAACCTGTGGTCTCAAAGCATGTACACCTGCTGTTTTAACCCATCCGGATTATTAACCGGCCTTTTTCAGTGAATAAACTTCACTACCTATGCGCTTTTGCAGATCAACTTCTGCAAAATGTTCAGGCTATTTGAAAAAGAGCCAAAAACCTTATCTTCACATGAAGCATCAAATACTTATAATTTTGCTTATCGCCCTGACAACCGGGCTTAACAATACCTTTGCGCAAAACATTCAACTTCTCGATGTAAATACCAGGCAAGCTATTGAAGGAGCAAGCTGGCAATATGATGGTAAGACAGGCATTTCCGACAGCCGCGGATTAATAAACATTGAATACAAAGCCGATGCCTCCCTTTCAATATCTCATTTAAACTACGGAGCTTGGCTGCTGACGCCAGCAGAGGTAAAAAAAGCGCTGGAAACAAAAACCATTTTCAGGGAAGAAACATGCCATTCACTCATGCCGGTTACCATTGTTGCGCTTCATACCCCGCTGAGCAGTCAGGCGAAGCTTTCGCTGAACACACGCGACCGCCTGGCTCATGACGGGGGCGACATACTGAACAGCATCGAAGGTTTCAGTTCGATCCGCAAAAGTGGTGCCTACGGTTCTGACCCGGTGTTTCGGGGTTTTAAGAATGATCAGCTGAACATCATCATCAATGGCGCACAAACTGCCACTGCCGCCTGCCCCAACCGCATGGATCCGCCTTCGAGTCAGGTAGCGCCCAATATGATCAGCCATATTGAAATACAAAAAGGGCCGCATTCCCTGCGATATGGCAACTCCTTCGGGGCAACCATCAACTACATTCCGCTTGCGCCAAGGTATTCTGACAAACAGCGTATTTATGGCAGGATAACCGGGAGCTTCGAGACCAATGGAGAGGTCATCAGAAACGAAGGTGTGGTCGGTATCAGTGGGAAAAGGTATGATCTGGGCATTTTCGGGTCGTTTGCCAAAGGCAGTAACTACAAAGACGGTGATGGAAACTCAGTCGCTGCTAAGTTTACCAGAGCCAGCGCCGGAGTCAGCCTGGGACTTAAAATTTCTGAAAAGCAAAACCTGAATCTTTCAGCAACGAGAAATTTTGCCCGTGACACCGACTTCCCTACCCTACCCATGGACCTGCGCAGCGATGACACCTGGCTGCTGAATGCAAGACACAATTTAAACATCAACCGCGATGTATTAAAATCATGGAACACCGCGCTTTATGCTTCACTTGTTGATCATAAGATGGATAATCTGCTGAAAACCATTGATCCCCGAATGATGAACGCATCAACACCTGCAAACACCAGAGTTTTCGGAGGGAGAACCGAAGGACGCTGGTTATCAGGAAATTCCGGAGTGTTTGCTGGTGCTGATTTAAGAATAGAGAACGCCTCAGGAGAGAGAAAACGGGAGTTTATAGCAGGGCCGAATGCCGGAAAAGTATTTTTTGACAATGTGTGGCAAAATGGAACCATCAGCAAAAGTGCCATATTTGCTGAATATCAAAAAACACTGACAGGCATTACGCTCATTGTTTCGGCCAGGCTTGAACTGAATCAATCCGGCATTAATGATGAGGCGGTTGAGTTCAGCAACATCTATGAAAATACTGCCGAAACGCAGTTGAATCCCGCGCTGAGCGGCGGTGGTGTAAAAAAC
>Ga0351945_1036_pt1 | contig 20487 bp, 14 predicted proteins | sample BONcelT113001F14_FD_205814 | JGI IMG/M metagenome (GOLD analysis project Ga0351945, IMG submission 205814) | Enriched cells from coal bed in the Powder River Basin, Montana, United States - BONCAT cells T11 rep3 HSBNCT.T11.300.1.F14 ... | reverse complement strand
AACCGCGGCCTTGAAATTTCCCCCGAGGTCGCTTATGGCAGTCAGTCGGCAATTCAGGAACAGGTCAAGAACGGTCTTGCAATTCGTATGGCAATCCTGTATCTGGTCTTGATGGGAGGTGAAGAATTTGAGACGATTGCTTAAGGGAGGAAGGGTCATCGATCCGGTTTCAGGGTTGGATCAAGTGGCAGATATTTTAATCACGGCTGGAAAAATCAGCGAAATAGGTCCGGATTTGGCTTCACCGGATGCGGAGATCGTTGATTGCGCAGGCAAAGTCGTTTGTCCTGGACTGATTGATATGCATGTTCATCTTCGCGACCCTGGTCTTGAAGCGAAGGAAGATATCGTGTCAGGGACGCAGGCGGCTGCAGCCGGAGGGTTTACGATGGTTGCCTGTATGGCGAATACCAGGCCGATCGTCGACAATTCGATTTTAGTCGAAGGTCTGTGTGAACGGGCCCGACGTGAAGGGGTAGTCAAAGTCGGCGTTATTGGCGCTGTGACCAAAGGGCTGGAAGGAAAAGAGCTGGCCGAAATAGGCGATATGAAATTGGCTGGTGCGGTTGCGTTTTCTGATGACGGACATCATGTGTCGCGCACTCAGATTTTCAAATCCGGTCTTGAATATGCTTCCATGTTTGGGTGTCTGGTGATAACCCATGCGGAGGATGACGACCTGGTATCCGGCGGATATATGCATGAAGGCGCTGTTTCAGCTATCCTGGGTATTCCGGGAAGACCTTCCGTAGCTGAAGACATTGCGGTTGTCCGTGATATCATGCTGGCGGAATATACCGGCGCTCCCCTGCATATTGCCCATGTCAGCAGCCGGGGCGCGGTTGATTTTATCCGGATGGCAAAAGCCCGGGGCGTAAAAATCACTGCTGAAGCAACACCACATCATCTGACGTTGACCGATGAGGCGGTGCGCGGTTTTGACACGGCAACCAAAGTCAATCCGCCGCTTCGTTCTGCCGAACATGTCGCAGCGCTGCGGGCTGGACTGAAGGATGGAACGATTGATGCAATTGCCTGCGACCACGCGCCGCATGCCTATGAAGAAAAAGATGTCGAGTTCCGTTATGCTCCCAGTGGGTTTACCGGACTGGAAACTTCTCTTGGAGTCATTCTCACCGCGCTATACCATACCGGAGATTTTTCGCTGACAGAAATCGTCGAGAAGATGTCCAGCGGACCTGCCCGTATTCTCGGCATCTCCGCTGGAAAACTGTCGGTTGGCGAAGCTGCAGACATTACTGTATTTGATCCCGAACAGGAATGGACGGTGAATCCGGACACTTTTTACACCCGTGGCAAGGCCAGTCCTTTTGCTGGTAAACAGTTGAAAGGACGGGCGGTGTTGACGATGGTTGATGGAAATATTGTGATGAGGGACGGGCAGGTGAAAGCATGAGTGACTTTGTAGCCGGAAAGCTGGTCCTCGCCGACGGGACAACCTTTGACGGGTTGTTGCTGAACGGCGTGGAAGGGTACGGCGAAGTCGTGTTCAATACCGGGATGACCGGTTACCAGGAAGTTTTGACCGACCCTTCATACGCTGGACAAATCGTTACGATGACCTATCCGCTGATTGGAAATTATGGAGTTAATCCCAAATTTGATCAGGCTGGGAAATCGTTTGTGCGGGGTTTTATTACCTCCGAACTTTGCGAGAGTCCAAGTAATTGCTGTGAAGAAGGCACTATTATCTGCTATCTGGAACAACTAATGATTCCCTGCCTTACCGATGTAGATACGCGGGCGGTGACACGAAAAATCCGCTCCCATGGCGCCATGGAAGGCAGGATCGTCAGAGCTGAACGGAATGTGGCCCAAGTAGTGGCTGAAATTGCCAACCAGAAGGGTACCGATGTGGTTGCCGAAGTCACCACGCCCGGAATCTACCGGATCCCTCATGATGGCGACGCTCCCCATGTCGTTGTGATGGATTTTGGCATAAAGCGGAATATATTAAGATCATTGTCGTTGTATGGCTGCGATCTGACTGTAGTTCCGGCTTCGACTGATGCAAGGGCCATCCTGGCTTTAAAGCCGGACGGAGTATTCCTTTCCAATGGACCGGGCGATCCCAAAGCAGTGACTTATGCAATTGACACCATCCGGCAACTGCTCGGCAGGGTACCGATGTTTGGAATTTGTCTGGGCCATCAGCTATTGGCCATCGCACTTGGCGGCAACACTTATAAACTGAAGTTCGGTCATCGGGGTGTAAATCACCCGGTAAAAAATCTCAGCCATGACAGGGTATACATCACTTCGCAGAATCACGGCTATGTCGTCGATGAAAAGACAGTGCAGACCATGGATGTCACGGTGACCCACCGGGCGGTGAATGATGGCACGATTGAAGGGATGCGACACAACCGGTTGCCGGTGTTTTCAGTGCAGTTCCACCCGGAAGCGGCGCCCGGACCCGATGATAATGTTTATCTGTTCGATCAGTTTATCGAATTGATGAAAGGAGGTCGCTGAGATGCCAAGAAGAGGAGACCTCCGGAAAATCATGGTGATTGGTTCCGGACCGATCATAATCGGACAGGCGGCTGAATTTGACTACGCCGGAACCCAAGCCTGCCGGGCTCTGAAAGACGAAGGGCTTGAAGTGGTGTTGGTCAATTCCAATCCGGCGACGATCATGACCGACGCCAATATTGCCGACAGGGTCTATGTTGAGCCACTGTTGCCAGAATACCTGGAAGAGATCATTGCCAAAGAAAGGCCGGATGGATTGCTGGCCACGCTGGGCGGGCAAGTCGGACTGAATCTCGCAGTGAAGCTGGCCGAACGCGGAACATTGGAAAAATATAATGTGGAACTCTTGGGAACGCCTTTGTTAGCGATCCGGAAGGCCGAAGACCGTGAACTGTTCAAGCAAACCATGCAGGAAATAAATCAGCCCATTCCGGAAAGCGATATAGTGGAAACCGTTGAAGCCGCCCGGGAATTTTCCCGTAAGGTGGGTTATCCGCTGATCGTCCGTCCGGCCTATACTTTGGGTGGCACCGGCGGCGGTATCGTCAACAGCGAGGAAGAACTCGACGAAGTCGTGAGGCGCGGCCTGACCCATAGCATGATTTCCCAGGTTCTGATCGAGCGCAGCGTTGCCGGCTGGAAAGAAATTGAATATGAAGTTATCCGCGATGCAGCAGATAATTGCATCGTCGTCTGCAATATGGAAAATATCGACCCGGTGGGAGTGCATACGGGAGACAGCATCGTCGTGGCTCCCTCGCAAACTTTAACCGACCATGAATATCAAATGCTGCGGTCCGCATCCCTGTCCATAATCCGGAAACTTGGTGTGGAAGGCGGTTGTAACGTTCAATACGCACTCGACACCAAGAGCTCCGATTATATCGTCATAGAAGTTAATCCACGGGTCAGCCGTTCCAGCGCCTTGGCCTCAAAAGCGACCGGTTATCCGATTGCCAAGGTGGCGACTAAGATTGCCATCGGTTATCGGCTGGATGAGATCCAGAACACGGTGACAGGCAAGACACAGGCCTGCTTCGAACCGGCTCTGGACTATGTGGTGCTGAAATTCCCGCGTTGGCCGTTCGACAAGTTTATCGGCGCTGACCGGGAACTGGGAACCCAAATGAAGGCAACCGGTGAAGTGATGGCCATCGACAGGACTTTTGAAGCGGCGCTGCTGAAAGCTGTCCGTTCGCTCGAAATCAAGGCACATCGCTTGCAACTGCCGGCGATTGCCGCGCTGACCGATGAACTTGTGTTTGAGCGCTTGTCCCGTACCGATGACGAACGTTTGTTTATAGTGGCTGAAGCGCTGCGGCGGGGTGGGGACCCGGCAGAAATTTCGCGCATTACCACGATTGATCCGTTTTTTATTGATAAGATCCGCCGGATCGTGACAATGGAAAAACGGATTGTCGATGAACCGATGACGCCGCTCTTGATGCGGGCGGCAAAACGCTGCGGCATTGCCGACCGGTCCATTGCCGAACTGACCCTGACACCGGAAAGTGAAGTGCGTATCCGTCGCAAGCGATGGAACATTTTGCCCTGTTACAAGATGGTGGACACCTGTGCCGCAGAATTTGAGGCGGTTACGCCTTATTACTATTCAACCTACGCTCAGGAAGACGAAGTGCAGGTGACTGACCGTCGCAAGGTCCTGGTATTGGGTTCCGGTCCGATCCGCATCGGTCAGGGAATTGAGTTCGATTATTGTTCGGTCCACTCGGTCTGGGCATTGCGGGAAATGGGCATCGAATCGATCATTATTAATAACAACCCGGAAACTGTTTCAACGGACTTTGATACTTCCGACCGTCTGTATTTTGAGCCATTGACGATCGAAGATGTCATGAACGTCATCGACAAAGAATTGCCGGAAGGGGTCATCGTCCAGTTCGGCGGCCAGACGGCGATCAATCTGGCAGCCCCGTTATCGCGGGCCGGAGTTAAAATCATGGGTACTTCGCTTGAATCGATCGATACAGCCGAAGATCGGGAGAAATTTGACGCTTTTCTGGAAAACTTATATATTCCCCGACCCAAAGGAGCCAGCGTGACCGATGCCGGAGCCGCGATCGCCGCCGCCAACAAGATCGGTTACCCGGTGGTTGTCCGACCTTCTTACGTATTGGGCGGCCGGGCGATGGAGATTGTTTATAACGAAGGCGATCTGCGTTACTACCTGACCCATGCCGTGCAAGCCTCGCCGGATCACCCGGTGCTGGTGGATCGCTACATGCAGGGAACCGAAGTGGAAGTCGATGCAGTCAGTGACGGCAACGACGTGCTGATTCCCGGTATTATGGAGCATATCGAGCGGGCCGGTGTTCATTCGGGCGACAGCATTGCCGTATATCCACCGATTACTTTGTCGGAAGAGATACGCAACACGATCGTCGACTATACGGTGAGGATGGCCCGGGCCTTATCGGTCAAGGGTATCATCAATGTACAGTATGTAGTTCACGAGGGGAAGCTTTATGTTATCGAAGTTAATCCCCGCTCCAGCCGGACGGTTCCTTTCCTGAGCAAAGTCACGAAGGTGCCGATGATCAATCTGGCCACCCGGGCCGCGATGGGACAATCCCTGGCTTCGCTCGGCTATACCACCGGTTTGCTTGAACCAGTCAACTATACGGCCGTCAAGGCGCCGGTATTCTCCTTTGCCAAAATAACCCAGGTGGATATTGCGCTGGGTCCTGAAATGAAATCTACCGGTGAAGTCATCGGAATTGATTATCATTTTGAACGGGCACTGTATAAAGCGATTATCGCCTCAGGGATTCAGATTCCCGACGATGGGGCAATCCTGCTGACAATTGCTGACAAAGACAAACCGGAAGCGCTGGAGATTGCCCGGGGTTATGCGGAACTGGGTTATCCGCTGATTGCTACTGAAGGCACGGCCAGATTTTTCGCCGAGGCCGGATTAACAGTGGAATCAGTTCGCAAGGTTTCCGAAGGATCGCCGCATATTCTCGACTTGGTACGAAGCGGGGTGATCAGGATGGTTATCAGTACGCTGACTTCCGGAAAATTGCCGGAAGCCGATGGATTCAAAATCCGGCGGGCAACGGTGGAACACGCCATTCCCTGCCTGACTTCACTTGATACTGCCAAGGCTGTTCTGGATGTTCTTGCCGTGACACGCAGGCGGCGCCTGATCTATTCAATGGCTCTGCATGACTATTCCGGGGCCAACCCGGTCGGCAAGGAACCGCGATAGATGTCTGCGGTTGTAAAGCTTGTCGAAAGCTGGGAGTATCCCGGTTCACTTCCTGAGAACCATGGTGATTTCTGCCTTGAATTGCAAAACCGCAGGGATGTTCTGCTATATCATATTTTTGCGTACCACAACCCGGCTCTGCGCCGAAGCGCCAGCATTGTGTTTGACCAAGGCACTGCCGAATATATGGTGCGGATTAAAGTTGGGCTGATCGAGTTTTGCGATGTCCGGTTCATTCATCCAGACCTGAAGTCTTTCGAACAGATACTGTCAAGCGGACTTCTTCCGCTGTTGGAAATGTTGCAGCAGTGTGTTCCAGAGAGAATGGAGACTTTGTTTCGCAATAAAAAAATTGTCGAATGGAGCTGTGATGGTTTTCTGCCACTCGGACTTCAAGGATTTGAGCGGACGGTTTGCCCCAAAACTTGTGTCCAGGTCACCAATGGATCCTATTTGATCCTTGATTATTCTGATTTTGGCTGCGACAGTTCTCTGCGATTCTTTTACAATGTGTTCAGGGATGATTTCTTTGCTGAGTTTTTGATTTGCGGAGTACCTGAAGCTACTCAGGAGTTTGATTCTAATACTCTGCCGGATTTTGAAACAAAGCTCAAAAACCAATTGGATTCATCACTCGTTCGGTTGCGGGACAGAATTGGAAGTTGAAGGGGATACGTGAGTGAAATCCCTCGAATCCGCCCCGGATTCCGTTACTGCGTTCTGCAAGTTTGGCCTATAATCATTGACAGAAGTCAGGATATCAATTAGAATATATTTTGCAGTCCAGAATTGGCCCGGTGGTGTAGTGGTTAACATGCCGCCCTGTCACGGCGGAGATCGAGGGTTCAAGTCCCTTCCGGGTCGCCATTTGATTCAGCCAATGCCTCGGTAGCTCAGTCGGTAGAGCAGTGGACTGAAAATCCACGTGTCGGCAGTTCAATTCTGCCCTGAGGCACCATTTACAAGCGGAAGTAGCTCAGCGGTAGAGCATCGCCTTGCCAAGGCGAGGGTCGCGAGTTCGAATCTCGTTTTCCGCTCCATTTTCTTTGGCGGCATAGCCAAGTGGTAAGGCAGAGGTCTGCAAAACCTCTATTCCCCAGTTCAAATCTGGGTGCCGCCTCCAATTTCAAACGGCCCGGTGGTGTAGTGGTTAACATGCCGCCCTGTCACGGCGGAGATCGAGGGTTCAAGTCCCTTCCGGGTCGCCATTTGATTCAGCCAATGCCTCGGTAGCTCAGTCGGTAGAGCAGTGGACTGAAAATCCACGTGTCGGCAGTTCAATTCTGCCCTGAGGCACCATTTACAAGCGGAAGTAGCTCAGCGGTAGAGCATCGCCTTGCCAAGGCGAGGGTCGCGAGTTCGAATCTCGTTTTCCGCTCCACTTGAGAAATGCGTCAGGTTTTTACCTGACGCATTTCTTTTGCGAATCATGCAGGATCGATGAATAAATATAATAGAATACTGTATACATATTTTTATTGTAAATATGATATATTTTCGCTAAGTTTTTTGTTAATATATATAAATAAGTTACAACATTGGACTGCTGAATAATATTTTTATACTGAAGATAAGAGGAGGATACAATATGCGGAGCGATATCGTTAAAAAAGGGTCTACCAGAGCAGCCCACCGGTCTTTGTTCAATGCTTTGGGACTTGGAAAAAAGGAATTGGAAAAACCATTGGTAGGGGTTGTCAATTCATTTAATGAATTGATTCCCGGACATATGCATCTGCGCGAAATCACCGAAGCCGCTAAAGGCGGCGTATGGATGGCAGGCGGAATTCCTGTTGAATTTCCGGCGATCGGTATTTGCGACGGCATCGCCATGGGCCATGAAGGAATGCGTTATCCTCTGGCCAGCCGCGAATTGATTGCAGACTCGATTGAAGCGATGGCAAATGGCCATGCACTGGACGGACTGGTCATGGTGACCAATTGCGACAAAATAACACCGGGTATGCTGATGGCCGCCGGACGGCTAAACATTCCCGCAGTCGTGGTCAGTGGCGGTCCGATGCTTGCCGGTCGTTATCAGGGACGCGATGTGAGCGTAAGCACTATTTTTGAAGCAGCCGGCCTGTTTGAAGCCGGAAAAATTGACGGGCAGGAACTGGAAAACATGGAACAGTCCAACTGCCCCGGCTGTGGCTCCTGTGCCGGCTTGTTCACCGCCAACAGCATGAACTGCATGACCGAAGCCCTGGGAATGGGACTGGTTGGCAACGGCACGATCCCGGCCGCTCATACCGGCGCTCGCCGCAAACTGGCCCGCGAGGCCGGAGCAGTGGTGATGGATCTGATTGCCCGGAATATCAGGCCGCGCGACATCATGACCATGAAAGCATTTGAGAACGCAGTGGCGGTGGACATGGGCATCGGCGGTTCCTCCAACACCGTGCTGCATCTTACCGCGATTGCCTATGAAGCAGGGCTGGAACTTCCATTGGAACTGTTTGAGCTGATTAGCGCCAAAACTCCCTATCTTACCAAACTGAGCCCGAGCGGCTACCACCATATGGAAGACCTGAACGAAGCGGGCGGAATTTCAGCTGTTATGAAAGAGCTGGATAAATTGGGCTTGATTCACAAAGAAATCATTACGATTAACGGGACCATCGGCGACAGGCTGGAGCTTGCGCCGATTACGCGTGCCGACGTTATCCGCAGTGTAGACGATCCTTATCGTAAACGGGGGGGGCTGGCGATTCTTAAAGGCAATCTGGCTCCGGACGGAGCCGTGGTAAAAGAAAGTGCCGTTGCTGAAGATATGCTTGTGTTTGAAGGGATTGCCAGGGTTTTTGACTCGGAAGATGATGCCATTGAGGCAATCACCGGCAAAAAAATCAAACATGGCGATATTGTAGTCATTCGCTATGAAGGCCCCAAAGGCGGTCCGGGCATGAAAGAAATGCTCAATCCCACCGCGGTGATTACCGGAATGGGACTAAAAGTGGCCCTGTTGACTGACGGACGGTTCAGCGGCGCCACCCAGGGCGCCTGCGTAGGCCATATTTCGCCCGAAGCAATGGATGGCGGACCGATTGCATTAGTTAAGGAAGGCGACCTGATTTCGCTCGACATCCCCGGCCGCAGACTGGAAGTAAAAGTTGACGATGAGGAACTGTCGAGGCGTAAAGCAGCCTGGATCTGTCCCGAGCCGAAGGTAAAGACCGGTTATCTGGCCAGATATGCCAGAATGGTAACGTCAGCCAATACTGGCGCAGTGCTCAAATAGAACAAGAACGAACGGGGGGATTCTATGCAGCAAGTGCGAAACGCTTTAAATTGGTTAAGTTATGGGCTTGACCGGGCAATGATCGGAATGGTGTTTATCCTTGTCAGTACGATGGTAATTGTTACCACGCTTCAGGTCGTTTTTCGGGTGGCTTTTTCCGCGTTGTCCTGGAGCGAGGAACTCTCGCGATATCTGTTGGTATGGGGGACATTTTTCGGCGCAACGCTGGCATATAAGCGCAGCAATCACATCGCAGTTACCTTTGTGATTGAGTTTTTCCCAAATAAACTGCGGGTTTGGTTTAATATTTTCACCTATATTCTGTCGATGATCTTTTTTGCAATCGTGGCAAAACAGGGGCTCAATATGATACAGATGCAGGTGTTTCAAATTTCACCGGCTTTGAGTTTGCCGATGAAGTATATTTATTGGAGCATCCCTTTGAGTCTGTCGATTATGTTTATCCATGCGCTGTCCGGCATCGCCGATGAGTTTCATAAAGCGTTTGGAGAGGAGGACGCCGAATGATTACTTTATTATTCAGCTCGTTCTTTCTATTGCTTGCTTTTGGCGTTCCCATCGCAATTGCCATCGGATTGACTGTAATCGTGGTGTTGAGCACCAATGACATCTCGCTGCTCGTCGTTCCGCAACGGATGTTTGCCGGAGCGGATTCATTCCCGCTGGTGGCGATTCCTTTTTTTATTTTGGCCGGAGATATCATGGCCAAAGGAAAAGTATCCGAGAAAATGGTTCAGTTTGCCGATGCGCTGCTTGGTTTTGTCAAGGGCGGTCTCTGGGTTGTAGCTGTGCTGGCTTCGATGTTTTTTGCAGCGATATCCGGTTCCGGCGCCGCGACAACTGCCGCAGTGGGAACTCCCCTGTTACCGGAGCTGAAGAAGAAAGGATATGATCCGGCTTTCTCAGCGGCGCTTGTTGCTTCAGGAGGCTGTATCGGCGTCATCATTCCTCCGTCGGTTCCCATGGTGCTTTACTGTGTTATTGCCGACCAATCAGTTGCCCGCTTGTTCCTGAACGGTTTTTTACCGGGTATTTTGATGGCTGCTGTTCTGATTCTGATTGGACTTTTTGTAGCATATAAAAATAACTATGCACACGGCGCACCCTTTTCAATCCGTAATATCGGGATGACTTTTAAAGAAGCCATATGGGGACTGCTGACCCCGGTCATCATTTTGGGTGGGATTTTTTCCGGTTTCTTTACTCCATCGGAGGCTGCCGTGATTGCAGTTGACTATGCCCTGCTGGTATCGATATTTGTATACCGTGATCTGGGCTGGCAAAATCTGATCCAGATATTCATGCGGTCTGCGATTACCATGTCCATCATTATGTTCATCATCACCACTTCAACCGCCATGGGCTGGGTCATGGCCAACTGGCAGATTCCCAAGCTGATTGCCGAGAGTATTCTGTCCATTTCCACCAACAAGTATGTGTTGATCCTGTTGATCAATACAGTGGTTTTTGTGGCCGGGTTTTTTATGGAGACGGCTTCAGCGCTGATTTTGCTGACGCCGGTGTTTCTGCCGCTGGTTACGCAACTGGGAATTGACCTGATTCATTTCGGCGTGATTATGGTATTGGCATTGTCGATCGGAATGGTGACGCCGCCGGTGGCGATTAACCTTTATGTGGCCAGCACCATCTCCGGATTGTCGATTGAAAAGATCAGCCGCGCTGTCGTGCCGATGGTGATAGGGCTGTTGGTGGTACTGATGCTGGTTACCTATCTGCCGTTAATGTTTAAAGGGATAATAATGTAAACTGACGGTCGTCAAGTTCCTTGAAAGATTTCTCCACATCCGGTATAATAAATTCATTGCGGGTGTGGTGGAATGGCAGACACAACAGACTTAAAATCTGTCGGTCTCACGGCCGTGCCGGTTCGAGTCCGGCCACCCGCACCAAATAAACTACCATCTATTGATAAAAAGATTTTTGTCTGTAGACGATTCTTGTTTTGCCCGAAAGTGCTGTATTTAAGGCGCTTTCGGGCTTTTTCTTTTTCACTTCGCAGCATTAGTTGATGTCTTTTGCCGGCCTGTTTTGGAGGATTCTTGACTTGAGCCAGCCTTTGACGCAGATTACTTTTAACGATTCCAAGGCAAATCGTTAAATTTAACCGATGACAGGGGTGTCTTTTAACGATGCTCAAAAGGGGTGTGCATTGAAACTTTGTCGTTAAAAGATACGGCAAGGAAAAGAAAAACAGCCCGCTCGAAGGTGAGTGGCCTGCGGATCAGTTTTTCGGGAGAACGTCAGCTCATCATCCGCATGCAATTAAAAAGGGATATGTCGCTGAACACCGACTGGTTATGGAATCCATAATCGGTCGTTTTTATTGCCTGAAGAGAGCGTACATCACATTGATGGAAGCAAGGAAAACAATTCGCCGGAAAACCCGATGCTCATGGAGAGTGTGGGTAAGCACAGTAAGCTGCACGCCAAGTACCGAACTTTCAACAGCAAAAGGTTTGACGGAAACCTTGAAGGTGTACAATTTTATTTATTGGGAGGAAATGCAGATGCGTATTGTGATTGACGGTGGTCATTCGGGAAGCCCAGACCCAGGTGCGGTTAACGCAAGAACTGGACTTCGGGAATCAGATGTGACGCTGCAGGTTTCGCGCCTGGTCCAGTCCCATTTGCTTGCAACAGGGCATGAAGTGAAACTAACCCGCAGCGAGTGGGAGCAAGCGGAAACTGATGATTTGGGATACCGGACCTCACTCGCGAATGATTGGGGTGCCGACGCTTTTGTTTCCATCCACTGCAACAGTGCGGCAAATCCTGCCGCTAATGGTTATGAGGTCTGGACCTCGCCGAGAGATACGCAGGGAGACGTTTTGGCGACCTGCATTTACAAGCAAATATCCACGGAGTTTCCGGACCGGGCGGGAAGGGCCGATTACTCCGACGGCGACCCGGACAAGGAGTCGCGATTCTACGTTCTGGTTCATACCGACGCGCCAGTCTGCCTGGTGGAACTGGCGTTTATCTCCAACGATGAGGAAGCCGCTTTGCTTGCGGATGCCGAGTGGCAAGAGCGTTATGCACAGGCAATTGTCCGAGGGGATACAGGATTATGTTAATCGGCGGGGAGGGGCGAAATGAATGCGAAAAGCAGTATCTTGCTTGCTATTATTTGTGTTGTTGTTATTGCCGGCGGTATCTTCGGCTTCCGCCTATACCGTGACGGAAGCCCAACTGACCGAACTGGAGAGCATCTTCAGCGACTTGAAGACAGTCAACGAGACCTTGCTGGCAGGGTCGAATCAATCAGCCAGGGAATTGATCGAAGCGCGAAAACAGTTGAAGCGATTGCAGGACGAGTTGACGAAGTTGAAAGAACAATTGGCGATGCTCAAGGCCGAATCGAATCAGACGCAGTCAGGCTTGGTGAAAATCAACAGCGAATTGCAGCTGGCGAGCGAATCCTACAAGAAGTCCGTAAGCGAGGCCAACCGGAAGATAAAAAGCCTTGAGTGGCAAAGAAATGTAATGGTTGTAATCGCCGGCTATTTGGCGGTGCGGAGATAAGGGAACAGCATGTCTGAATCAAATATGGAAGATTTTTTTACACACACAAGTTTAATGAATGCTGGAAAACTAGGGTGTAAAGTGATAAACTGACATTAAAACAACGAATATTTTGTGAAATCAAACAAGGCGGCTGGAAAGCTCTTTTCGTAGAAAAATAAGGATTTTTTGCGATGAAGGAGAATAAGTGAGAACCATCACCCGACGTGAATTCATACAATTGACGGCAACAAGTATCGGCGCAATTTCGGCGAGTGAAGCTTGGTTCCATCCGCATGCAATTGCGGCGGATACGGCGGATACGGTATTAATCAACGGCAATATTTTGACGGTGGATCAAAGCGATTCGGTTGTTAACGCAGTGGCGATCAGAGACGGAAAAATTCTCCGGGCTGGTTCAAATGATGAAGTCAGCCGGTATATCGGCAACGCGACCCAAATGATTGACTTGGAAGGAAAAACCGTCACTCCCGGGTTGGTCGATTCGCATATTCATGTGATGTATTATGGTCAGCAGTTTCATCCTCAGTTGCTCAACGTCCGGTATCCGTTGACGCCGAACAAAGAAGCGTTGCTTAAATTGGTCGCTGATCGGGCAAAAATAATCCGCCCCGGCGAGTGGATTGTCGGTAATCATGGATTCATGCTGATACTGGAGATGACACCCAATCGTTGGGAACTCGATCAGGTTGCGCCAAACAATCCCGTCTTTCTAAAAGTAAATTCCGGACAGCACGCTGTCGCAAACTCGTTAGCCCTTAAGATGGCTGGAGTGAACCGGGGAACTCCAAACCCGCCTGGCGCGAAGATTGGGCGTGACCCTGTCACAAAAGAGCCAAACGGGCTTTTATTTCATTATCCTGCCCAACAGTTGGTCGCCAGAGTAGCACCGGTATACTCCGGACGTGGTGTCGAAGGACTGGTTGAGGATGTATACCGCGGTCAGGTGAGGTGTTTAGCTGCCGGTTACACGAGCGGACACGATGTAATTATTTTTGGCAACAGTATTGGCGGATATTATGAAGCGGCAAGTCGTAACGGGCTTAAAATGAGGATTCGCCTGATGGAATACGTGGAAAGCGAAGAAAATGCCATTCAGGTTTTGCGCAAGCGCCGGCCTTCAAATCATCCGCTGTTAACGGTGGGAGGTTATAAGTTGGCAGTTGACGGAGGTCTCGGCTCGAAGACGATGTTGATGCATAATGGGTCGCTTGAAGGGGCGAAGCTGGCATATCTTTATCATGAACCCGCAGCCTTAAGCAGGATGACCCGGCTCTTTCACCGCGAAGGACACCAGGTTGCATTTCATGCCACCGGCGACCGCGCTATCGATCTGGCGATTGACGCGATAGAAAATGCACTGCAGGCGCAACCGCGAGCTGAGCACCGTCATCGCATTGAACATTGCCTGTTTCCGACGGAACGCGCACTGGAACGGATTAAGTCGCTGGGGATTGTCGTGTCTGTTTCACCGCAGTGGAACTCTTTCCACGCGGATGTGTGGCGCAAACTGACCGATGAACCAACAATGCAGCGGATGGTTCCCTTAAAGACAATGAAAGAGATGGGAATCAAAGTCGCATTCGGCTGCGATGTGCCGGCGACGATTATGGTTGAGCCACGTTGGGCGTTTATGGGTGCGGTTCACCGAACGACACGCAGCGGCTATGCGCCTGGTCCAGCGGAAAGAATAACGACGGCAGATGCTCTGCGGATGCATACCATGGGGTCCGCTTATGCCGGTTTTGAAGAAAAAGAGAAGGGTTCGCTGGAAACTGGGAAATTGGCAGACCTGGTTGTTTGGTCACATGATTTATACAAATGTTCCGTTCAGGAATTACGGGAGTTAAATCCGATGCAAATCATGGTTGGCGGCCAGTTCATTTCAACAGCTTCCGTACTTCGGCAATAAATGAGGCGGATCGGAACAAATGGCGGCGCAAGTATCCGCAAACTAATATTTAAAAAGGGGTGAGGTTCATGCGAAGGGTTCGGGCTCTAGTTTTTTTGGTCATATTGGCGATGCTGGGTACGACGACGGTTTGTCTGGCAGTTGAATTGGACTCGAAAGCCCTGATACAGACAAAAGTTTGGTATAAACCGACCTTCCTGCCATCGGTCAATGCGGCGATTGGAACTTTGCGCAATTTAGGGGGGCGTAAGGCTTTTTGTGGTTGGAATGGCTACAACGACGGCCTGGATGTAAACGTTGATTCCTATGGGTTGCGTGTCCGGGGGATAATGGTAACAACAGGCACCCAATATGTCCCGACGAGTGGCGGGTATTGGGTCGGATGGCGTTATGTCCCCTATTACGGGGGCACTTACCAACCTACTAAATCTGAATCAACGGAAACCGCTGTAGTCGAATTCAAAAAAGTGAGGTCGATTCATATCCTCCATTATCCCAATCTTAGTCGAGATAATAAATGGGGAGTAGATGTTTATCATACCGACCGCGAGGAAATCGTAGCCTACCGAATGCCAACACTGGAAACTGCCCGGGAGTTTGCAGATGCGGTCGCAACGCTTTCGGTGGCCGCAGGTTCACGGCTAACCCATGATGGAATCTGGCTGGCATACAGCGCAAAAGCGAAATTGCTAAAAAAACTAAAGTGGACTGCAGGGTACGGGTTAGTCATCACCGATGTTGCGCCAGGTTCACCAGCGGCAGACGCAAAGTTGCAGGAAAACGATATCCTTATCGAAGCGAATGGCGTCGTACTGCGTGATAATCTTCAATATCGGCAACTGTTACAAGATATTTTAGGTGACAAAAACGAAGTCCCAATAGAGCTAAAAGTTGTTCGGGCAGGACAACAACAGATGTTCTCTTTCACACTTGCTAATTTTAATATTGGTGCGGCGAACATTCAAAAGTTGGGGCAACCGACAGCACCGGTACAGGCAAAACCTTCTCTGGGCTTGGAACTGGCTGCATTGACAGCCGAGGAGGCAAAGGCGGCGGGTATTGCCGGAGGACTCAAAATTATCGCATTGAAACCGGATGGGGTTGCGGCCAAATCCCAACTGAAGGTGAATGACATACTGCTTGCGGTCAATGGCCAGCCAACGCTAAACACCGAAGCGCTACGTCGTGTTTTGGCCGCAGAGCCGCCGAAGCAGTTTCAGGTATGGAGGGGGGCCGCCGTATTAACAATCGAAGCAGTCCAGAGTTTCTGAGTTAATTGTTACAATCCGCAGGATGGTTTGTGTAAGTCGATACTATTTTATAATTCGTAAAGTCAACCCAACACTGGGGGGGCAGATGAAATGAAACGGCGGCTTCTCGACAAGCTTGCCGAAGAAATGTATGAATACATGGAGTCGGGGTCCATGGAGGAGATCGCTGACATCCTGGAAGTGCTACAGGCGCTGGTTGAAAACGTGCATGAAATGAAGTGGGAAGATGTACGGGAGCTTCAGGGTCAAAAATGGGAATATCGAGGCGGTTTCAGCAAGGGAATTGTGTTGATGAGAGTGGAAGGATAATTACAATTAGATATCTAGCTAACCAGTATATTGCGAGAGAGGAGTAGCCACTTGCAGTAAAACTTCATCCACCGCCCGAGGATCATACTGCGTCCGCAGTTTCAGAATTTTTACGAAATCCAGGTTCGTTTGCTCACTTTTTTGTCTCAGTGCGCTCAGGTATTGGTAGTAGACTGCCGGCAAATCGGCGATCTTAAATGCTTTGGCGTGGTTTAGAGCGTACGGTTTTTTCTCCAGTACGTCCAGATAATGACAAAGATCCAGGATGTCCTGCTTCTGGTCGTAAGAGCGAGGATGAAAGGCGATTAGCTCGTTTTCATAATACACTTTCACTTCCTCTACGTATCCCTTAAAAGTCAACAAACAGCGGCGCGTACCTGCTGGGAACCGAGTATCGGTTTTTGTCGAAAAAGACCGTACTCTCTCTAACCGTTCATAGACTCTTTTTTCGCATAATTCTTATTTCGCGAATTAGTACCGACCGCCCTATTTTCCGTAAATTTGTTTATGGTATTATAAAGGAGTTATTAGTGCGTTTCCCTAAAAATTTTTAAGAGGTGAGTAAATGAGTCAGGAAATAGACAAAATAATTTATTCCATGATCCGTGTATCAAAAAAACACGGGCAGAAAGAAGTCCTCAAGGACATTTCGCTCTCTTACTTTTACGGTGCAAAAATCGGTGTCCTGGGTCTGAACGGATCCGGCAAAAGTTCGCTCCTCAAAATACTGGCCGGAGAAGATCAGAGTTTTGACGGCAAGACCGTTATCGCCCCCGGCTACACCATCGGTTACCTCCCTCAGGAGCCGTTGGTGGATGAAACCCGCACCGTGCGCGAGGTGGTGGAAGAAGGCTTGACAGAACTGGTTCAGATTCGTGATGAGTACGAAGCCATCAACGCCAAATTTTCCGAGCCCATGGAACCGGACGAAATGGACGCGCTGATCACCCGCCAGGGTGAAGTGCAGGAACTTATGGAAATTAAGGGCGTCTGGGATCTGGACTCCAGGCTTGAAATGGCCATGGACGCTTTGCGCTGCCCTCCGCCCGACACAACGGTTTCGGTGATTTCGGGCGGTGAACGCCGTCGTGTGGCCTTGTGCCGCCTGCTGCTGAAAAACCCGGACATCCTGCTTCTGGACGAACCCACCAACCACCTGGACGCTGAATCGGTATCCTGGCTGGAACATTTTTTAAAAACTTTCCCCGGTACTGTCATTGCCGTAACCCACGACCGTTACTTCCTTGACAACGTGGCGGGCTGGATTCTTGAACTGGATCGTGGTCGCGGCATTCCCTGGAAGGGCAACTACTCTTCCTGGCTGGAACAAAAGCAACAACGTCTGGCCAACGAAGAAAAAAGCGAATCCGAACGTCAGAAGACCTTGGCCCGCGAACTCGAGTGGATCCGCATGGCTCCCAAAGGACGCCACGCCAAGAGCAAAGCCAGGATCAACGCTTATGAAGCCATGCTTTCTCATGAGTCTGAGCGCTTGGGTCAAGATTTGGAAATATACATTCCACCGGGACCGCGCTTGGGCAAGATCGTCATTGAAGCCGAAAATGTCAGCAAAGCCATGGGTGACAAGGTGCTCATGGAAAACATGAACTTCATGATTCCGGCTGGAGCCATCGTCGGTATCATCGGCCCAAACGGAGCCGGTAAAACCACTCTTTTCCAGATGATTACCGGACAGGAGAAGACCGACAGTGGTACCCTGAAAGTCGGCGAATCCGTTAGGTTGGCTTATGTGGACCAGAACCGCGACTCCCTTGAGCCCGACAAAACCGTCTACGAATTGATCAGTGACGGCCAGGACATTATCAAGCTGGGCAACCGCGAGATTAACTCCCGCGCTTACTGCGCGCGCTTCAACATCATGGGACAAGACCAGCAAAAGAAAGTGGACGTGCTGTCCGGTGGTGAGCGCAACCGCGTTCATCTGGCCAAGATGCTGAAAGCTGGGGCCAACGTAATCCTGCTTGACGAACCCACCAACGACCTGGACGTGAACACCATGCGCGCCCTGGAAGACGCACTGGAGAACTTTGCCGGTTGCGTGTTGGTTATCAGCCACGACCGCTGGTTCCTTGATCGCATCGCGAGTCACATCATGGCTTTTGAGGGTGACTCCGTCGTGGCCTTCTTTGAGGGTAACTATTCGGACTACGAAGCCGACCGCAAAAAACGCCTTGGCAAAGAAGCCGATCAGCCGCATCGACTGAAGTTCAGAAAACTCACCCGCTAGGAAGCTGCTGAAAACCCCGGATTTTGGTCAAAATCGGGGTTTGGCGCACAGCAAAGCAGTTCATGCCTTCTTGCCAGTGACTGAAGCGATAGAAGAGTTTAATGTTGATATGTATTTTGTATTGATTGAGAATATTGTTATGAATGACAGTAGAAAGCTGACAATGAGCTTAGGGCTGGTTACAGTGCCATGTTGCGAAATATTAATGGCCTTGAGACGATGTTTCAGGGCCATATTTTTTACCCCAAGGATGGTGAAAAATTGGCAAGGTCGTTGAAAGGCGGATATTCCTTGTATCCGAGATAAATTCCGGGAAATATTGCATCGGCAAATATGCCCTGAATTCTGCAGGACTTGACCGAACGGTCAAAGTCAATATAATTAAAAGGACAGATACTAAAATAGTTGAACAAGCAGAAAAGGAGCAACGATTTGAACACTACCCATATACGCAATTTTTCGATTATTGCCCATATTGACCATGGCAAATCGACGTTGGCCGATCGCCTGATCGAAATTACCGGCACCGTTGCCCCCCGCCAGATGGAAAATCAATTGCTCGACCAGATGGATCTGGAACGTGAGCGGGGAATTACCATCAAAGCGCAGGCAGTACGGCTCGATTATGTGGCGCAGAATGGCGAAACCTATATGTTGAACCTGATCGATACTCCGGGGCATGTCGATTTCTCATATGAAGTATCCCGAAGCCTGGCTGCCTGCGAAGGGGCTCTTTTGGTCATAGACGCGGCCCAGGGAATTGAAGCCCAGACCCTGGCCAATGTATATTTGGCGTTGGACCATAATCTGGAAATCATACCGGTAATCAACAAAATTGATCTACCCAGCGCCGATGTCGAAAAGGTAAGGCGTGAAATCGAGGAAATTATTGGCATTGATGCCAGTGATGCAGTTTTGGTCAGCGCAAAGTCCGGCCTGGGAATTCCGGAGGTGCTGGAAGCGATTGTGAAACGCATTCCAGCGCCAAAGAACGATCCGACGGCAGTTACGCGTGCTTTGATTTTTGATTCGCATTTTGATTCATACCGCGGAGTGATCTCATATGTCCGGGTGATGGATGGAACAATCTCCATTGGCATGAAAGCACAAATGATGCATAGCAGGCGCAGTTTCGAAGTATCCGAGGTTGGTGTGTTCCGGCCCTCCCTGACCCCGATGCCGGCTTTGGAACCGGGGCAGGTTGGCTATGTCATAGCCGGGATCAAAAATTTGAAGGAAGTCCGGGTGGGCGACACGATCACGGATGCTGCAAGGCCGGCCAAGGAGCCGTTGCCCGGTTACCGCAAAGTGACGCCGATGGTCTATTGCGGCATGTACCCGGTTGAAACCAGCGAATTTGAGAATTTGCGCGATGCGCTGGAAAAATTGCAGATGAATGATGCGTCCCTGACTTTTGAAGCAGAAACTTCTGCAGCGCTGGGATTTGGCTTCCGTTGCGGTTTCTTGGGTCTGTTGCACATGGACGTGGTTCAGGAACGTCTGGAACGCGAATATCAGATGTCTCTGGTTATTACTGCCCCCAACGTTATTTATCAGGTCCGCAAAACTGACGGAGAGGTCCTGTTGATCGACAATCCTTCACGAATGCCGGTTCCCCAGGTGATTGAGGCGATTGGCGAGCCGTATGTCAAGGCTACGATTATTGTGCCGAATGATTTTGTCGGCGCCATTATGGAGTTGTCACAGGAGAAGCGCGGCGAATTCAAGGATATGAAATATATGGATACGACCCGGGTCATGCTGACCTATCATCTGCCGCTGTCTGAAATCATTTATGATTATTTTGACAGGCTCAAGACGGTAAGCCGCGGCTATGCTTCACTGGACTATGAATTGGAAGGCTATCAGGAGTCGGATCTGGTCAAGATGGATATTCTGTTGAACGAGGAAACTGTCGATGCTCTTTCGACGATCGTCCATCGCGACAATTCGGTATATCGCGGCCGGCAGCTGGTGGAAAAACTGCGCAAGCTGATTCCCAGACATATGTTCGCCATTCCAATCCAGGCCGCTATCGGCAACAAGGTGATTGCCCGTGAAACGATCAGTGCCCTGCGTAAAGACGTGCTGGCCAAATGTTACGGCGGTGACATTACCCGTAAACGCAAACTGCTTGAGAAACAAAAGGAAGGCAAGAAACGGATGAAAATGGTCGGCAGCGTTGAATTGCCGCAGGAAGCATTTATGGCTGTG